>ENA-UERX01000260-UERX01000260.1-human-gut-metagenome-genome-assembly--contig:-NODE-260-length-39805-cov-14.934983_pt1 | contig 39805 bp, 39 predicted proteins | sample MGYA00242992_ERZ507993 | MGnify/ENA primary metagenome ERZ507993 (study PRJEB26167, sample SAMN06115487) | human gut metagenome | host: Homo sapiens | place: China:Chongqing | collected 2015-04-10... | reverse complement strand
AAACTATTTGAAATCCGTAAGACTGTACGAAAAATACAGACGGCACGAAAAGCTGAATGAAAAGGAACTTAGGTTTATTACACCGAACAGAGATTTTCTCGCGTCGGCATATAAATTTTTTAAAAAGAGCGGAGGCTGGCATTTTGACCTTCACAGCCTTCTTATAAGGGCAAATTGTCCCGAGGCTTCGGCGGCTACGCTGCTCGTTTCCGAGGACGTGTTGTGTGAGCTGAAGCTTATGGAAAAAACGGAGAACGGAGTTTTTTCGTTGTGCGAGACAAGTGAAAAGAAAGACCTTGACAGCTCAAAAATTTTAGCAGGCCTAAAGGCAGAAATGGGGGAAAACCATGGCTGATATTGAAAAAACAAAAGCCACCGAGGCAGAGAAAACAGAATATGCAGAGCCGGATATGCGCCCCGAAAAGTTGATAAAGCAGCAGGAGCGAGAAGCAAAAATGACCCCCGACGAGCTGTATGCGGAATTAAAGGCTCGCCTTGATAAGGCCTTTACCGCCGAAGAGGCAGCCGAAATCGACAAGGCCTTCCGCGTGGCGCGCGAGGCTCATAAGGCGCAGCTGAGATATTCGGGTCAGCCGTATATTATTCACCCTATTGCCGTGTCAAATATACTTCTTGACCTCGGTATGGACGCACAATCGGTAGAGGCGGCGCTTTTACACGATACGGTCGAGGATACCGATATAACCTTGGATTATATTAAGCACGAATTCGGCGACGATGTCCGGCGAGGCATCATCAAAAGGCTTATGTTTTTCGGGATTTTTTTCGTCCAGATAAATCGACATAGTTTCCTCTTTTTATGGTCACAGACGGTCAGATTTCAGGGCATGGATGGCATCCGAGATATAGGCGGCGCCGACAAGCTTCATGCCGGGATAATCGGCGGCATTCAGATGAGCAAGGCTGTGCTTTGGTACGACAGCGCGCTCAAAGCCGATACGTTCCGCTTCCCGCAGGCGCTGCTCCAGATTCGGCACGCTGCGCACCTCGCCGCCAAGGCCGACTTCACCGATGGCAATGAGCTTATCGCTCACGGGGCAGTCCAGAAGCGAAGACACCATGCTTAGACAGACGGCAAGGTCGCAGGCGGTATCCCGCAGGGTGATGCCGCTGACGATGTTGATATACACGTCCAGATTGCCGAAGAAATAGCCTGCACGCTTTTCCAGCACGGCGATGAGCAGGTTCATGCGGTTGTAGTCGTAGCCGCTGCAGGCCCGCCGGGGTGCCGGGAAATTCGTCTTGGTCGCAAGGGCCTGTATCTCGCTGAGAATGGGGCGGCTGCCTTCCATGGTACAGGCGACGCAGTTCCCGGAAACGCCCAGCGGACGGCCTTCCAGGAGCATCTGGGACGGATTTTCGATTTCCTCAAGGCCCTGCCCTGTCATATCAAACATACCAAGCTCATTGGTGGAGCCATAGCGGTTCTTAGCCGCACGCAGAATGCGGTATGGCAGCATTTTGTCTCCCTCAAAGTAAAGAACCGTATCCACGATGTGCTCCATGACCTTCGGGCCTGCGATAGCGCCATCCTTGTTGACATGGCCCACGATAAACATCGGAATCTCCTGCTTCTTGGCGACGGCCAGCAGGCGGGCCGCACTCTCTTTCACCTGACTGACCGTGCCGGACGAAGACGAGATGTCCATACACCGCATGGTCTGGATGGAGTCGATGACGACCAGTTCCGGCTTTTCTTTCTCGATGAGGCCGCAGATCTCGTCTACGTCGTTTTCTGCCGCCAGATAGATGTTATCCTGCGGGACTTTCAGGCGGGCCGCACGCAGCTTGACCTGACGGACGGACTCTTCGCCCGTGATATACAGCACCGTGTGCTGGTTGGAGATGGCACCGCAGAGCTGCAAAAGCATCGTAGATTTGCCCACGCCCGGCTCACCGCTCAGCAGTACGACGCCGCCCAACACGATGCCGCCGCCTAAAACGCGGTCAAGCTCGGAAATGCCAGTCAGGATGCGGCTCTTTTCCTCGGTCGTGCTGATGTCGGCCAGACGCCTTGCCGTCAGCGAGGTGACGCCCTCCTGCCGGACAGGCGCAGCGGCTTTGCCGCCGGAAAGCCCGGCCTTGGGCGCTTCGGCGACCACATCCTCATTCATGGTGTTCCAACTGCCGCAGCTGGGGCAGCGGCCCATCCAGCGGGGGCTTGTCTCTCCGCAGTTGGAGCAGACGTATACGGTTTTCAGCTTCGGTTCTTTCATTCTGGACTCCCTGTTTGCATTTCATGAAAATCATTTTCTCTATCATACCACATCCGGCCCGAGGCCGCAAGAAAGCCGGGCGCTTATCCGGCCTGCATCAGACGATTTGCAAGACACACAAGGCCGGTGGCCGCACCGCAGAGCGGGCAGAGACAGACCGCCAGTAAGGCGAATTGCCCCACCAGGAGCCGTGCTCCTGCCGGATGGCTTCCCTTATCCCCTCTGCCGAAAGAGAACGCATGGATTCGGCTGCTGACCTGCAGAGCCGAGGCACCGAACAAACAGAGCGCACCCGTCGCCAGCGCGGTCGGCAGGCTGGCGGTGAGCAAAAAGAGAACGAGCTGTTTTGCCCCGAGGTTATTCAGAAGCTGCGCCGAGAGCAGGCCGGAGCCTGTCCCGTATAACATCGCAAACAGAAAGATAGGCAGCGGCCCCACTGCCGAGAGCCCCAGCAGAAGAAACACTGCCGCCGCCCCGAGGACGACAGCCAGCTCTGCCCCGAACAGTCCCACCGCCTGTGCTGTACTGGACGCCGCGAACACTCCGCGCCAGCAGTCCAGATAATAGGCCAGCGTCTCCATCTCCTCAGAATCGCACAGTGCCTGCAGGACGCCCGCCATCAGCGTACCGAAGAGATAGGCTGCCGCAAGCAGGATGCAGTCCCGGCTGGCCTGGAAGGGCTTCCGCCGGGGAGCTTTCTGAGGCGGCATTTCCGTCAGCCGCCCGGAAGCAGGCGCCATGGCTTCTTTTTCTGCCAGAGACTCGCCCGCTGTATCTTCCGGCAGCGTCGGCACAAGCGCCGCTGCATTTGTTTCCGTTTCCTGATAGACCCACATCGTGCTTTTTCCCTCCTGCTTTTGTTGTGTATGGCCGCTGTAGCGTGGACTGAGCATTCAGCGCTGCTTTCGCTCCGCGCGCAGCATTCCGAGGATCCCGCCCAGAACCCCCATCAGCAGGACAAGCCCTGCCCGGACGAACTGCATCGTTTCCCACTCGCTCTGGTACAGTGTACCCAGAATAAAAAGCAGCCCTGCAAAGAGAACTCCTTCCGCTGCGCCCCAGACGAGCCCTTTGCCCTTTTGCAGAATGGCCATCAGCAGGCCGCTGAGAAAGCTGCCGAGACAGATTGCCGCCGTGGCCAGCGGAGCAGCGGCCTCCTGCGTCAGGCCCTGTTTGACCATCAGCCAGCCGAACCCTGCCAGGCTCACGGCTGCTGCCGCATTGCCCACTCCGAAAACGACCAGCAGTCCTATCGCCGGGAACTTCTTGGTATCAGACATAAAAACGCGCCTCCCTGCACCTACTGTATGCAGGAAAGCGCGTTCAAAGCACGAGTCCGGAAAATTATTACTTCTTGGGGGCGTTGTCCATGTTCAGCTTCTCGACAGAGCTGATGGCGTTCTTGGTGAAGCGGATCTTCACACGGTCAGCGCCAGTCTCCAGCACAAAGGTGTCGTCCTTGATGGCGACCACACGGCCGATGACGCCGCCGATGGTGGTGACCTGATCGCCGATCTCCAGAGAAGAGCGCATTGCAGCGTCCTTCTTCTCCTGCTTCTTCTGGGGACGGTAGATCATGAAGTAGAGCATCACCAGCATCAGAGCCAGAGTAAAGAAAAGGCTGATGTAGCTTTCGGTCGTAGTCAGAAATTGCATGGGGCAAAATCTCCTCTCAAATTCATATGACCTTATTATACGCGCTTATCCGGCATGTTTCAAGGCTAAATCTCAAATTCGTGTGTCGAGCAGCTTGACATATCGGTCATGGAAGGCGGTAAAGGTGCCTGCATCCAGCTCATCGCGGATGCGCTCCATCAGGTGATTGTAGAACCAGAGGTTATGCATGACGGCCAGACGCATACCCAGCAGTTCCTCTGCCTTGAACAGGTGGCGGATATAGGCGCGGGAGTAGTTCCGGCAGGCCGGGCAGCCGCAGGCGGGATCGATGGGGCGCTCGTCGCGCTCGTACTTGGCGTTCTTGATGTTGATGATACCGCCCCAGGTGTTCAGGTGGCCGTGGCGGGCGTTGCGGCTGGGCATGACGCAATCGAAGAGGTCTACGCCGCGGGAGACGGCCTCGATGATGTTGCCGGGAGTGCCGACGCCCATCAGGTAACGGATCTTATCCTTGGGCATATAGGGCTCGACCGCGCTGATCATCTCGTACATCACCTCAGTGGGCTCACCCACAGCGAGGCCGCCAATGGCGTAGCCGTCCAAGTCCAGGTCAGCGATCTGCTTCATGTGCTCCACGCGCAGGTCGGCGAAGGTGCAGCCCTGATTGATGCCGAAGAGCAGCTGGTCGGGGTTGACGGAGATGCCTTCATGCTTCAGGCGGGCCATCTCATCCTTGCAGCGCTTGAGCCAGCGGGTGGTGCGCTCGCAGCTGGCTTTGGAGTAATCGTGCTGGGCGGGGTTCTCGACACACTCGTCAAAGGCCATGGCGATGGTGGAACCGAGATTTGCCTGGATCTGCATACTTTCCTCAGGACCCATGAAGATGCGGTGGCCGTCGAGGTGAGAGGCAAAGGTCACGCCCTCCTCGGTGATCTTGCGCAGCTTTGCGAGGCTGAACACCTGAAATCCGCCGCTGTCGGTGAGGATGGGGCCGTTCCAGCGGGTAAACTTGTGCAGACCGCCCATCTCTGCCACCAGCTTGTCGCCGGGACGCAGATGCAGATGGTAGGTGTTGCAGAGCATGACCTGCGCACCGATGTCCTTCAGGTCATGGGCAGACAGGCCGCCCTTGATGGCGCCGGCGGTGGCAACATTCTGGAATGCGGGGGTCTGCACCGTGCCGTGTACGGTCTTGAACTCGCCCCGCCGGGCGTTGTGCTCCTGCTTGAGCAGCTTGTAGGTCGTCAAAGAAGGCATAATATTTTTCCTTTCTGCGCACGGAAAACAGCCGTGCATCCTGCCGCAGGGGGCGTATGCTCTCGCTGCGGATACAGAGTCGGGATATTACAGCGGCGAAGCGCTATAATAGTTACAAAATCAGCATCGCATCGCCAAAGCTGAAGAACCGATATTTCTGATCGACAGCCACCTTGTAGGCGGCCATCGTCTTTTCGTAGCCATACAGCGCCGACACCAGCATGATGAGGGTGCTTTCGGGCAGATGGAAGTTGGTGATAAGGCCGTCGATGCAGTTGAACTTGACACCGGGATAGAGGAAGATGTCGGTGTTGCCGCTGCAGGCTTTGATCTCGCCGTACTTGGCGGCGACGGCTTCCAGCGTGCGGCAGCTGGTGGTGCCTACGGCGATGACACGATGGCCTGCGGCCTTGGTGTCATGGATGAGTTTTGCAGTCTCCTCGCTGACGGAGTACCACTCGCTGTGCATCTTGTGGTCGGCGATCTCGTCTTCCTGCACGGGGCGGAAGGTACCGAGGCCGACATGGAGCGTCACCTCGGTGATGTTGACGCCCTTGGCGCGGATGGTATCCATCAGCTCTGGCGTGAAGTGGAGGCCGGCTGTGGGAGCGGCAGCGCTGCCCAGCTCCTTGGCATAGACGGTCTGATACTGGCTCTGGTCCTCCAACTGCTTGGTGATATAGGGCGGCAGAGGCATCTTGCCGAACTCGTCCAGCTTCTCGTAGAGGGTCTCGGTGTCGTAGTAGAAGGTGACGAACTTATTGCCGTCTTCCAGCGTCTCGTCCACGATGGCCGTCAGGCTGCCGTCGCCAAAGCTGACCCTGGTACCGGGCTGCATCCGCTTGCCGGGCTTCGCAAGGCACTCCCACTGGTCGCCCTTCACCTGCCGCAGGAGCAGCAGCTCGCAGACAGCACCCGTGGGCTGCTTGATGCCCACGATGCGGGCGGGCAGGACTTTGGAGTTGTTGACCACCAGCAGGTCGCCCGGCTCGAGGTATTCGGGCAGGTCGTGGAAGATGCGGTGCTGGATGCTGTCGTCTTTCTGGCTCAGGACCATCAGGCGGGCCGCATCACGGGGGGATGCAGGCTCCTGTGCGATGAGCTCTTTGGGTAAATCATACCAAAAATCTTTTTTTAACATAGTTAGCATTTGCCTTTCCGATGATTGACACGAATGCCGTATCAATGTTATCATAAAATCTGTATAGCGGTATCTATTATATTGCATAGACGTCTGCTTTGCAAGCGGAGTCTTATGCGAATTGGCTTTTTTTGAAAGGAAAGGTGCTGGAAATGGATAAACAATATAAAGTGGGCGTCGTCGGTGCCACCGGTATGGTAGGCCAGCGTTTTGTTACTCTGCTCGAAAATCATCCCTGGTTCAAACTGACGACTCTGGCCGCTTCCGGTCGGAGCGCGGGCAAGACCTATGAGGAGGCTGTCGGTTCTCGCTGGGCCATGACCACCCCGATGCCGGAGAGCGTCAAGAAGCTGGTGGTGCTGGATGCATCCAAGGTGGAGGAGGTCGCCTCTCAGGTGGACTTTATCTTCTGCGCCGTCAATATGCCGAAGGACGAGATCAAGGCTCTGGAAGAGGCTTACGCCAAGGCAGAATGTCCCGTCGTCTCCAACAACAGCGCAAACCGCTTCACCCCGGACGTGCCGATGGTCGTGCCTGAGATCAACGCCGACCACATCGACATCATCCCCGCTCAGCGCAAGCGCCTGGGTACCAAGCGCGGCTTCATCGCCGTCAAGTCCAACTGCAGCCTGCAGAGCTATGTCCCTGCCCTGCACCCCCTGATGAAGGATTTCGGCGTCAGCAAGGCTCTGGTCTGCACCTATCAGGCCATTTCTGGTGCCGGCAAGACCTTCGACCGGATGCCTGAGATCATCGACAACGTCATCCCCTACATCGGCGGCGAGGAGGAAAAGAGCGAGCGTGAGCCTCTCAAGCTGTGGGGTCATATTGAGGGCGACCACATCGTCAACGCCGAGAAGCCTGTCATCACTGCCCAGTGCTTCCGTGTGCCTGTCTCTGACGGTCACACCGCCGCTGTCTTCGTGAGCTTTGATAAGAAGCCCAGCAAGGAAGAAATCCTCAAGGCTTGGGCCGAGTTCCGCGGCCCCGCACAGGAACTGGACCTGCCCAGCGCACCCAAGCAGTTCCTCCACTACTTCGAGGAGAACGACCGTCCCCAGCCCAAGCTGGACCGCAACACCGAGCACGGCATGGCCGTCTGCATCGGCCGTCTGCGTGAGGACACCCTGTTTGATTACAAGTTCGCCTGCATGAGCCACAACACCCTGCGCGGCGCTGCCGGCGGCGCAGTGCTGCTGGCTGAGCTGCTGGCAGCCAAGGGCTATTTTGACTGATCTGCGCGCTTTTTGAACTTCAACGCGCTGCAAAGGAGTTTTTTGCTATGAAGAATCCTGTTTTTACTGGTGCGGGTGTTGCCATCATCACCCCGATGTACGAGGACGGCAGCATCAATTTCGATGAGCTGGGCCGCATCGTTGAGGATCAGATCGCCCGCGGCACCGACGCCATCGTCATCTGTGGCACCACCGGCGAGTGCTCTACCATGACCGACGAGGAGCAGCTGGCTGCCATCAAGTATACCGTGGACCTTGTGAGTCACCGTGTGCCTGTCATCGCCGGTGCCGGTTCCAACGACACCGACCACGGCTGTGCTCTGGCTGCAAAGTCTGCCGCCTGCGGCGCAGACGCTCTGCTGCTGGTGACCCCCTACTACAACAAGACCTCTCAGGCTGGCCTTGTCGCCCACTTCACCGCAATGGCAGAGGCCGGCGGCATTCCGGTCATCCTGTATAACGTGCCTTCCCGTACCGGCCTGAACATCGCCCCCGAGACGGCCAGGGAGCTGAGCAAGCACCCGCTCATCAACGGCATCAAGGAAGCCTCCGGCAATATCGGTCAGGTGGCAAAGATCGCGGCCCTCTGCGGCGACGAGCTGAACGTCTACTCCGGCAACGATGACCAGGTGGTCCCCCTGCTGTCTCTGGGCGGCAAGGGCGTCATCAGCGTCGTCTCCAATGTCAAGCCTGAGCTTGTTCACAACTGCTGCAAGGCATGGTTCGACGGTGATACCGCCAAGGCCCGCGAGCTGCAGCTGGAGATGCTGCCCCTGTGCGATGCGCTCTTCTGCGAGGTCAACCCCATCCCGGTCAAGTACGCCATGAACGTGCTGGGCTGGGAGGCTGGTGAGTGCCGACTGCCCCTCGTGGAGCCCGGCGATGCACACAAGGAGCAGATCGAGCAGGCTCTGCAGGCTGCAGGTCTTATCAAGGAATAAACGATTTTATGTGCAAATGCCCGGCGAGACAGATCTCCGGGCATTTGCCGTATGATAAAAAAGAGGATAATAACAATGACGGATATTATCATTCAGGGCATTGGCGGCAGGATGGGCCATGTGCTGTGCGAGATGATCGCCCAGCGTGAGGATTGCTGCGTCGTGGCCGGCATTGACATGAAGGACGGCGAAATGAACGGCATTCCCGTGTACGACAGTCTGGACAAGCTGGACGGCAAGGGCGACGTCGTCATCGACTTCAGCGCTCCGGCAGCGGTCGAGAAGGCTCTACCCTACTGTGAGGCTCACAAGCTGCCCATCGTGGTCTGCACCACCGGCCTTTCCGAGGAACTGCAGCTGAAGATCGTCCAGCTCTCCCGCAGCATCCCGGTGTTCAAGAGCGCCAATATGTCCATGGGCATCAACGTCCTGTCCGAGCTGTGCAAGCGTGCATCGGCCATTCTGGGCGCAAACTACGACATCGAGATCGTTGAGCAGCACCATCACAACAAACTGGACGCTCCCAGCGGCACGGCTCTGATGCTGGCTGACGCCATCAACGAAGAGAACGACGGCGTATACCACTATGTTTATGACCGTTCCGCTGTCCGCCAGAAGCGCGACCCCAAGGAGATCGGCATCAGCGCCGTGCGCGGCGGCAGCATCGTGGGCGACCATGAGGTGCTGTTCTGCGGCCCGGATGAGGTCATCACCCTCCGCCATACGGCATATTCCCGCAATATTTTTGCAAATGGCGCAATAAATGCCGCCGTTTATCTTGCAAAAAAGGAGCCCGGCCTGTACAATATGAGTAACATGATCGCAGAGATGTAAGCTTTTCTGCGCATGGCATCATAAGGCACGGTATCGTGCGTCAGGAGACGAGCCTATGGCCAAGCACACAGCCCCTCCCCGCCGTCGGCATTCCGCGCAAAAGCACGCCTCGCATAAGGGCGTCACCCTGTACACACTGGGGGTCCTGCTGGTAGCTGTATCGGTGCTGCTCTCTCTGCGCTTCTGGCCCCGCCGCAGCGTGGATGCAGTTCCTCCGGCAGCGGAGGTGGAGTCCCCTGCTGTTTCGGAGGAGCTTGCTGTGCCTGAGCCGCAGCCTGTCGTCACGACATTGCGCTTCTCGGCTACAGGGGACAACCTCATTCATGAGCCCATCTATTCACAGGCCGCCCGGCGGGCTGCAGAGGGCGAAGGATACAGCTTCGATTACTGCTATAGGAATCTGCTCGATTTCTATGCACAGCAGGACATCAACTGGATCAATCAGGAGACACTCTGCAGCAAAGAGCTTGCGCCCTCTACCTATCCCTGCTTCTCGACCCCCGGCGAGTGCGCCGAAGCGCTTTACCGGGCAGGCTTCCGGGTGTTCAGCCTCTCGAACAATCACACCTACGATAAGGGAGCTGCGGGCATTGCCGCCACCCTCCGATTCTGGGAGACGATGCCTAAGGATGTGATCACCACCGGCCTGTGGAAGGGCGAGGCAGACTATGGCCGCATCCCCATCCAGACAGTAGACGGCGTAAAGATTGCCTACCTTTCCTACACCGAGCACACCAACGGCATCCCCCGAAACAGCAAGATGGCCGCAAACATCATCTACACCAGCCAGCAGGATGTCATGGAACAGCAGGTGCGGGCGGCCCGGCAGGAGGCCGATTTTGTGGTAGTCGGCGTACACTGGGGCGTCGAGGACAGTCACAACATCACACAGGCGCAGCGCACCTTAGCTCAGTCTCTGGCCGACTGGGGCGCGGATGTGATCATCGGAACCCACCCGCACGTCCTGCAGGACGCCGAATGGCGCACCGCGGCCGATGGACGGAACGTATTTGTGGCCTATTCGCTGGGAAATTTCCTGAGCACTCAGAGCAAGCCTGACCAGCTCATCGGCGCGGTCTTGACGTTGGATCTGGAGCAGACCACCGAGCCGGACGGCAGCGTCCATTGCGCAGTGCGCGGCCCGAAGCTCCATGTGACAGTGACCCACTATGACGCCGGAAAGTCTAACGTCCGCACGTATCTGTTCCGGGATTACACGCCGGAGCTTGCACAGGCCCATGGCGTCCGCGCCGCGTATCCTTCTTTTGGGTACGATTACATCCGCCAGACGGCACAGACCTACATCAACAGCGAATTTTTGGAGCTTGCATAAAGCTTGTATCAGAACGCCCGATGGGCAGAATGGAGTGTTTACTATGTACGGTGTATCCAAAATCAATATTGAGCCGAGCCTGATGATGATCAGTGTGCAGGATGCCGAGTTCAAGGGCAACACGATGGCACGTTATCTGCAGATCTTCGCCGACACTGGCGTCGTGGTGGATATGATCAGCCAGAGCGCTCCCCACGGCACCAGCATGGACTTCAGCTTCACGGCATACAGCAGCGACCTGCCGCTGGTCATGAAGGCCATCTCTGCGGCAAATCTGGACAAGGACGCCAAGGCTTCTCCCCTCATCAGCGTGGGCTACTCCAAGCTGAATCTCTTCGGTGAGGAGATGGTCACCAGCTGCGGCGTCGCAGCCCGCGCCCTGAATGCTCTGGCGATGGCAGGCATCGAAGTTCTGCTCATCACCACCAGCGATTTGGACATTTCCCTTCTGGTCCGTTCGGAGAACGAGGACGCAGCCTATGAGGCCCTGAAAAAAGCTTACGAACTGTAACAAGTAACAACGATATTAAGCAGCACCCGTGTCTGATAAAACAGGCATGGGTGCTGTTGCAGCAAAAGACCCGGCGGGTCTCCCCTCTGCGGAGAGAAACCAGCCGGGTCTTTTTTATTTTATCAGAAGATTTACAGGCTCACCTTGTGGTAGACCTTCTTGCCTTTCTTGATGACGATGCCCTTGGACAGCTGCTCAGCAGTAAAGCTGACCGTGGGAGCAGCGACCTTCTCGCCGTCCACCAGAACACCGCCCTGCACGACGAGACGGCGGGCCTCACCGTTGGAAGCAGCCAGACCAGCCTTGACCATCAGGGTCAGGATGCCGATGGAGCCATCGGTCAGGTCAGCCTCGGTCAGCTGAGTGTTGGGCATATGTTCAGCATCGCCGGAAGCACCGCTGAACAGGGCGCGGGCTGCATTCTGGGCCTTGGCGGCCTCTTCTTCGCCGTGGACCATCTTGGTCAGCTCGAAGGCGAGGATCTCCTTGGCCTCGTTGAGGCGCTGGTCCTTCCAGGTGCTCATCTCGTCGATCTGCTCCAGCGGCAGGAAGGTCAGCATACGGATGCACTTCATGACATCCGAATCGCCGACGTTGCGCCAGTACTGGTAGAACTCGAAGGGGCTGGTCTTGTTGGGGTCGAGCCAGACGGCGTTGCCGGCGGTCTTGCCCATCTTCTTGCCCTGAGAGTCGGTCAGCAGGGTGATGGTCATAGCATAAGCATCCTTGCCCAGCTTGCGGCGGATAAGCTCGGTGCCGCCCAGCATATTGCTCCACTGGTCATCGCCGCCGAACTGCATGTTGCAGCCGTAATGCTGGAACATGTAGTAGAAGTCGTAGCTCTGCATGATCATGTAGTTGAACTCGAGGAAGGACAGACCGCGCTCCATGCGCTGCTCATAGCACTTGGCACGCAGCATGTTGTTGACCGAGAAGCAGGCACCCACGTCACGCAGCAGCTCCACATAGTTCAGGTTCAGCAGCCAGTCGGCGTTGTTCAGCATCAAAGCCTTGTCATCCGAGAAGTCGATGAACTTTTCCATCTGCTTTTTAAAGCAGGCTGCATTGTGGGCAATGTCCTCTTTGGTCAGCATCTTGCGCATATCGGTGCGGCCGGAGGGATCGCCGATCATGGTAGTGCCTCCGCCGATCAGGGCGATCGGCTTGTTGCCTGCCATCTGCAGGCGCTTCATCAGGGTCAGGGCCATAAAATGGCCTGCGGTCAGGCTGTCGGCCGTGCAGTCAAAGCCGATATAAAAAGTAGCCTTGCCGTTGTTGATCAGATCAATGATCTCGTTGTCGGTGATCTGTGCCACCAGACCACGGGCCTGCAGCTCTTCGTACAAAGTCATAGAAACATCCTCCTGTTTTGTGGGGCAGAGGAAACAAAAACGCCCTCTGCCAAACATCAATTTGGCAGAGGGCGAGAAATCTTCGCGGTACCACCTCTGTTTGCCGCTTCCTCACAGAAACGACCTCACGAGTGCACACCCCAGAGTAGAGTGACACTCCTGCGTTTGTAACGCTCGCACGCGGCACAGCCTACTAGCTCAGACAGCATTCAGCCTGCAGCTCCGGGAGGTATTCGCCTGCTGTTCTGCGGCCCCTTGCACCAACCGGGGTTTCTCTGGACAGAACACTTCAGGGTACTTATTCCCTTCATCGCCATTAACAAAACTTACTTTATCACAAGAACACGGGCTTGTCAAGCCCCGGATTCCGACGGGAACGCTCCCCTGTTACTGGCGGCCGGTACCCAGCATTTCCCGCGCATTTGCCCGGGAAAGCTCGGTCACATGATCGCCGGAGATCAACCGGGCCAGTGCTTCCACGCGGCCCTCCGTATCCAGCGGGTGGATCTCGGTATAAGTGCGATCGTTCGTCACATTTTTCTGGATCAGCAGGTGGCAGTCAGCCAGTGCGGCGATCTGTGCCGTATGGGTGATGCACAGGATCTGATGTCCCTGTGCGCTCTGCCGCAGCACCTCACCGATCCGTCCGGCGGCCTTGCCGGAAACACCGCTGTCGATCTCATCGTAGATCACCGTGGGCACTGCATCCCGGTCTGCCAGCGCATTTTTGATGGCAAGGGTGATGCGGCTCAGCTCACCGCCGGAGGCAATGCGGGCCAGCGGTTTCGGGGCTTCACCGGCGTTCGTGGAGATGTAGAATTCCACGCTGTCCTGTCCGTGGCTTGCCAGCGGCCCACGGGCGTGGTGCAGCGTCATGCGCACACCCGGCATATTCAGGAACTGCAAGGTATCGGTAATGCGTGCATTCAGCTCGTCAAAGGCTTTCAGACGGGTCTGGGTCAAGGCCTCCGCCTTTTCGCGCGCCAGACCATACAGGCGCAGCTTTTCCGCCTGCAGTTGATCGTGCCGCTGCTCCGAGAACTGGATCTGTTCCAGTTCCTCCCGTGCTTTCTGCCCGAAGGCAATGATGTCCTCCACCGTATCACCGTACTTGCGTTTGAGACGGTACAACAGATCCAGCCGCTGTTCGATCTCATCCAGCTCGGCGTCGTTCGTGTCGTAGGCATCCAGCCGGTCGATCAGCTCTGCCGCTGCGTCCTTGGCCGAATAGTACAGGTCCATCAGCGTGCCGGATACCCCGGAAAGTGACTCGTCCAGCTGGGCGGCCGTATCCATGGCGTTGGATGCTTCACCCAGCAGATCCACTGCGCCGGGGGTGTCATCGTCCCCGGACAGCAGCGCATGGGCCTTTGCCACCCGGTCCCGGATGGTGGACGCGTTGGCCAGCACCTTGCGGCGGCTTTCCAGTGTCTGCTCCTCGCCGGCGGTCAGTCCGGCTTCTTCGATTTCCTGGACCTGATAGGTCAGCAGGTCGATCCGTCGCTGCTTTTCCGCCTCGTCGGTGATCATGGCGTCCAGTTCCTTCTTGACCTTGACCAGGCTCCGGTACAGCACATAATACTCCTGATAGAGTTTGGCGTTCTGCGCATAATCGTCCAGAATGCTCAGATGGTGTGCCGGATTCAGCAGTCCCACCGAGTCGTGCTGGCCATTGATATTGATCAGACCTCCGCACAGCTCCCGCAGCACAGCCGCCGTGGTGGGCATGCCGTTGATCCGGCAGCTGCTCTTTCCTTCGGCGGTGATCTCACGGCTCAGAAGCAGCTCTGCCGAGCGCTCATAACCGGCCGCTTCCAGTTTGTCCAGTACCACATCCGGGATCTGCGCAAAAGACGCACGGATCACCGCTTTGGACGCACCTGTGCGCACAAGATCCTTGGAAGTCCGATTGCCCAGGATCGCATTGATGGAGTCGATCAGAATGGACTTGCCCGCACCAGTCTCACCGGTGAGGACGTTCAGCCCCGGCTGAAAATGAACTTCTGCCTTCTGGATGACCGCGACATTTTCAATTTGCAGGCAGCTTAACATGGTTTATCGTCTCTCCCGCGTTTGTTTTACCCGATGTGCCGGGTCAGTTCCGTGCAGATGGTCTTGGCGTCCCGCTCGGAGCGGGCAACGATCAGAAAAGTGTCATCACCCGAAAGGGTGCCGACCACGTTTTTCCACTGCAATGCGTCAAATACCTCACAGGCTGCATTGGCCATGCCGGAATAGCACTTGACCAGCACCACATGGCCTGCATAGTCCACCCCCAGCACCGACTCATGAAAGATCGTCTCAAACCGGCCCTGGGTCTTGGGGTTAAAGCTCTCGTTCCGGCTGGAAACATAGCGGTAGCCCTCTGCAGTGGCAGCCTTGACCAGGCACAGCTCCCGGATATCCCGCGAGATCGTGGCCTGAGTCACATCAAACCCTTCCTTGCGCAGATAGTCCAGCAGCACTTCCTGCCGACTGATCGGATGCTCCTGCACAAGACGGAGAATGGTCTGCAAGCGGTCTCCCTTACTTTTTGCTTCTTCTTTGCGGACATGTGCCATAGTTCGTCGTATCTCCTTTTATCGTCTGCTGCGCAATTTCTGGTCGATGGCCTGGAACTGATCCGCCTTGCTGAAGGTGATCAGCTGCACCACCTGATCCGAAAGCCGGATTTCTGCCGTTGCACCCGCCTTGAGCGGAAATCCTGCTGCACCGTCACAGCTGATGAACACCTCGCCGTCGGCCACTTGACCGACGCAGATGTTCAGCTTGCGTTCCTGCGCAAACACCATGGCCGGACTGGCAAGACTGTGGGGACAGATCGGCGTGACGACCACGCCTTTGGTCTGCGAATCCAGAATGGGCCCGCCTGCGGCCATCGAATACGCAGTAGAGCCGGTCGGCGTCGCAACGATCACACCATCGCCCCGGTAATGCTCCACCAGAATGTCATCGCAGTAAATGCTGAAATCAATGGCCTGCTGCAGGCGGCCTTTTGTCACGACAACGTCGTTCAGTGCATGGCCTTCCCAGCCGTCATGGCCCAGAACATGGGCGTAGAGCAGCATCCGGTTGTCCAGCTGGAACTCGCCCCGCGCCACGGCAGGCAGCTTGCTTTCCATCTCGCTGACCTCGCAGGTAGCCAGAAAACCGCAGCGGCCCAGGTTGATGCCCAGGATCGGCTTTGCATGCTTGAGCGAAAGATTCGCCTCATGCAGGATCGTTCCGTCTCCGCCGATGGTCAGGATCACGTCCGTACGTTCCAGACACTGTTCCAGCGGCAGATATACAACGCCGGCCGCATTGCAGACCGTGCGCAGATCCTCGCACATCAGCACCGATGCACCATGATTCTGCAGGATCTGCGCTGCACGCAGAGCGACCTCACTGGCCGAGATCTTTCCGGGGTTCGGAGAAATGTAAACCGTCATGCCGAAGCCTCCTGTTTTGGTTCTGTATCCGTATCGTTCAGCGGTCCAGCGTGGAATGGCTTGCAGCCACGACCTGTTCGGCGGCCGCATCGTCCAGCACGCAGGGCTCCTCGCTCTTCTGCACGAACATCAGATATTCGATGTTGCCTTCCGGACCTTTCACCGGGCTGAAATCCAGCCCGCGCACAGCAAATCCGTTGGCAGCCGCATAGCCCATGGCATTGTGCAGCACTTCGCGGTGGGTGGCGGGGTCACGCACCACGCCGTTCTTGCCCACTTTTTCGCGCCCGGCTTCAAACTGCGGCTTGACCAGACAGACGCCCATGGCGTCCGGCGTGGTGATGGCCTGTGCCACCGGAAAAATATGATGCAGCGAGATAAAGGAAACGTCCACGCTGAAGAACTCGATCGGTTCATCCAGAGCCTCCGGCGTAACGTTGCGGATGTTGGTGCGCTCCATGTTGATCACGCGCTCATCGGTGCGCAGTTTCCAGGCCAGCTGGCCGTAGCCCACATCCACTGCGTAGACCTTGACCGCACCGTTCTGCAGCATGCAGTCGGTAAACCCGCCGGTCGATGCACCAATGTCCATGCACACCTTGCCCTTGGGCGTCAGCGGAAAACACTGCATGGCTTTTTCCAGCTTCAGGCCGCCGCGGCTGACATAACCGATGTCGTGCCCGCGCACCTCCACCTTGGCATCTTCCTTGATCATCTCACCAGCCTTGTCCACCTTCTGTTCGTTGACAAACACCACACCGGACATGATCATGGCCTTGGCGCGTTCACGGCTCTGGATCAGACCATGCTGAACCAGATATTGATCCAACCGAATTTTCACGATACGTTTTCTCCTTTCATCCAGGCATCCATCACCTGCTGTGCAAGGGTGTCGGCATCCAGCCCGGTGACCTGCTTGATCTGCGGGACGGTTGCATGGGGCAGGTTGGCCGTATGCACAGCAGCGTGCAGGAAGGTTCCATTCCAGCCCGCCTGCTGCAGACAATAGGCCAGATGCTCCCCGATGCTGCCCCATTCCACACATTCTTCTGCAAATAGCACGATTTTATAATCCTTCACAGCTTCGATCATTTTTTCTGTAAAGGGGAACAGCTTTACAAGTTTAAGTGCGTCGCAATTAATACGATGCTCCGTAAGTTTTTCACATGCAGTCAGAATATCATCCATTTCGTCCGCATAGCTGATCAACACCGCCTGAGCACCCTCGGTTCTGTGCAGGAAATCATAGTCCTGCCCGCTGCAGCCATACTGCGCCAGACGGGCATTTTCCCCACCCCGCGGATAACGGATCGCACGGGGGCCTCTGCAGCCGTCCTTCAGCAGCTCGTGCAGCCAATAGGTCAGCTCCGCATAATTGGAAGGTGCATAGAGCGGCATACCGATCTGGCTCAGGAAAGCCGGGTCGTAAACGCCCTGATGCGTTTCTCCGTCTGCCGGAACAAAACCCGCGCGGTCAATGGCGAACACGACGTTCTCCTGCAGCAGGTTCACATCGTGCAGGATCTGATCGTAAGAGCGCTGCAGGAAGGTGGAGTAAATGCACACCACCGGCAGCATGCCCTGACTGGCCAGACCTGCCGCAAAGGTCACGGCGTGCTGCTCTGCCATGCCCACGTCAAAGAACCGCTCCGGCGCACTGTGCGAAAAGAACTGCAGCCCGGTGCCATATTTCATGGCCGCGGTAATGGCGCAGATGCGGCTGTTCTGGGCCGCTTCCCGCGCAAGCGCCTGCCCGAAGGTCGTCGAAAACGATTCCTTGGGAGCCACCTCCGGGTCGGGCATCCCGTCCGGGTCAAAGGCCGATACCCCATGGTAGTTGCCCGGGTTCATCTCGGCCGGCTGATATCCTTTGCCCTTTTTGGTCACAACATGCAGAAAGTGCGGGCCGGGCCGCTGGCTGATGGTGCGCAGGGTCCGCTCCAGTTCTTCCTCATTGTGACCATCCACCGGCCCAATGTACTGGAACCCCATGTCCTCAAACATGGTCGAGTGGTACATTGCCCGTCGGAGCAATGTTTTACCCTCGGTCAGGGCTTTTTTCAGCGGGGTGCCCACCACCGGGACACTGTCGAGGAAGCTCCGCACATTGTCCTTGGCGTCAAAATATGCAGTCGTCGTGCGCAGGTGGGTCAGATACCGCGCCAGCGCGCCCACATTGTGGGAAATGGACATCTTGTTGTCATTCAGGATCACGAGCAGATTGTCCAGGGAGCCGATGTTGTTCATGCCCTCGTAGACCATGCCGCCCGTAAAGGCACCATCGCCGATGACCGCAACCACCCAGCCCGGCTCATGCCGGATCTTCTTGGCCCAGGCCATGCCGATGGACAGCGAAAGCGCTGTGTTGCCGTGCCCCGCAATAAAGGCATCGTGCTCGCTCTCATTCGGGTTCGGAAAACCGGAAATGCCATCCAGCTGGCGCAGTTTTGCAAAGCCGCTGCGTCGGCCGGTGAGCAGTTTGTGCGTATAGCACTGATGCCCCACGTCAAAAACGATTTTGTCCATTGGCGTCGTCATCACCCGGTGCAGGGCTACCGTCAGCTCCACTGCGCCGAGGTTGGACGCCAAATGACCGCCTGTGCGGGAGATATTCCGCAGCAAAAACTGACGGATCTCCGCACAGAGCTTGTTTACCTGTTCTTTATCCAGATTTTTCAGATCGCTGGGTTGATCAATGTTGTCCAGCAGCAACGATTCCATAACCAAATCACACGTCCTTCATGCAATGTTTCCTACCCTGCTGGCATGTCTCACAGGCCCAGCGGGTACAGCAGGCCGACCACAAGGCCCACCAGAAAGCCTGCGACCACCTGCAGCGGAGTATGGCCGACCATTTCCTTCAGATGCATGTTCTGCAGGAACGGGGCGTTCTTTTCGCTGACCTCGATCCACTGGTCGATCATCTGGTTCAGCACCTTTGCCTGCTCGCCGGTCTCATGGCGCACGCCCATGGCGTCGTGCATGGTGATGATGGCCACCACACAGGCCACTGCAAAAATGGCAGAGTCAATGCCCTCACACCGTGCCGTGGCAATGACCATTGCGCAGACGGTGGCGCTGTGGGCGCTGGGCATACCGCCGTCGCCCCACATGCGCTCCAGCTGGAATTTGCCCAGCAGGATGAAGTTGATCAGGGTCTTGAGCACCTGCGCCACGAACCATGCCAGGAGCGACACGGTCAGGATGCGGTTGAATGAAAGGATCTCATAAATGAACTGCATAGCGTTTCCTTTTGCTTTCCCGGACGACGATCCGTTTTAGTGTTTGCGTGTCAGGAGCTGCTGCGCAAGCTGCTCCAGAAAGGCCGATTTTTCGCCGAATGTTTCGCGCAGAGCGCTGCAGGTCTTTTCGTTTACGCGCTGTGCAAGAGCCATTGCGCCCTCCACGCCATACAGCGTTGCAAACGTTGTTTTTCCGTTTTCACTGTCGCTGCCAATGGGCTTGCCCAGCTGTTCCGGCGTGCTGGTCACATCCAGCACATCGTCCACGATCTGGAACACCAGACCAATGCCGTAGGCGTATGCTTCCAGTGCTCGGCACTGGTCGGCGTCGGCACCGGCGGCAGCTGCCCCCATCTGGACGGCTGCGTTGATCAGAGCACCGGTCTTATTGCGGTGGATCAGCCGCAACTGTTCCTCGGTCGCTGCCAGTGCTTCGTATTTCAGGTCCAGCTCCTGCCCATACACCATGCCGCGGCTGCCGGCACCAAGGCCCAGCGCCTTTGCGGCCTGCACACAGGCCTGCGGGCAAGCCGGTGCATTGGCGATTGCTTCAAAGGCTTCGGTCAGGAGCACATCTCCTGCCAGCATGGCCGTTGCCTCCCCGAATGCCTTGTGGCAGGAGGGGCGACCGCGCCGCAGGTCATCGTTGTCCATGCAGGGCAGATCATCGTGGATCAGCGAATAGCAGTGCAGCATTTCCACCGCAGCGCTGAAAGCTCTGGCCGTCTGCGGATCACCGCCCAGCATATCACAGACGCTGAGCACCAGCACGGCCCGGATGCGTTTTCCGCCGCCCAGCAGGCTGTACCGCGCCGCACGGCATACCTCCGATTCCTCCGGAAGAAACTTTGCACAGGCGTCTTCCAGCGCGGCAGAAGCCTGCGACAGATACATCTGATATTGTGTTTTGTAATCCATCAGTTTTCCTCCCGCTGTTCCTGTATGGTCTGCGTGATCTTCGCGTCGATCTCCTCGATCTGGAGCGATGTTTTTTCCAGCGCAGTATGGCAGTATTCCATCAGAGATGCTGCCTCCGCATACAACTTGACGGCTTCTGCAAGAGTCGTCTGCTCGTCCTGCATTTTGGCCAGAATGGCATTCAGGCGCTCCATGCCCTCTTCATAGCTTTTGGGTGCTTTCATCAATTTCCTCCACGGCCTCCACCCGGCACTTTGCCCGGCGGGAAGCGCTGCGAATGTAGATGGTCTTGTCCGGCTCCAGTTGGTCTGCCGGAAGGATCTGTCCTCTGCCCGTGGTGATCATTGCATAGCCTCGGGCAAGGACCCGGTACGGGCTCAGAGAGGCTGTCAGTGCTGCGGCATGTTCCAACTGCATATTTGCAGCCTGCATCCGGCGCTGTATCTGGATCTGAAGCGTCTGCCCGGCCTGTTCCAGCTGGTCAAAATCCCTCTTCCAGATGTGATGCGCGGGCTTGCGTTCCAACGCTAAGTTGTATTGCTCCAGCTCATTATAGCACAACTTGAGCCGTTTTTGCATATTTTCAGAAATATTTTGTTGTAAATTTTGCAAAATATTCCATTGTTCTTCCCGGTCCGGCACCGCAAGCTCTGCCGCTGCCGAGGGCGTCGGGGCTCTCTGGTCTGCCACGAAGTCCAGGATCGTGTAGTCGATCTCGTGTCCAATGGCGCTGATCAGCGGTGTTTTGCAGGCAAAGGCTGCCCGCGCGATCACCTCAGCGTTGAACACCCACAGATCCTCCCGGCTGCCGCCGCCGCGGGCCACGATGATCACATCTGCCCTGCCGCTGCGGTCCAGCGTCCGGATGGCCGCCGCGATCTGCGGAGCCGCTTCAAACCCCTGCACCATGACCGGGCAGAGCAGCAGCCGGGTACCCGGCCAGCGGCGGCTGATCACATTGCGGATGTCCTGTAAAGCCGCGCCGGTCTTGCTGGTCACCAGCCCAATGCATCGGGGATATTGCGGCAGCGGCTTTTTGTGTGCCGCATCAAACAGGCCCTCCTGTTCCAGCCGGGCCTTGAGCTGCTCCAATGCCAGCTGTGCTGCGCCGATTCCGTCCGGGAACATCTCATTGACATACAACTGGAATGCGCCATCCCGCTCATAGAGCGTTGCACGGCAGCGCACGACCACACGCATCCCCTCTTCCGGACGGAACGCAAGCCGCCGCGCATCTGAGCGGAACATCACCGCTTTTACGCTGGCCTGCTCATCCCGCAGGGTGAAATAGCAATGCCCGCTGCGCGCGTTCTGCACAAAATTTGCCACCTCGCCGCGCAATGCCAGATCAAACAATCGGTCGTTTGCATCAAAAAGAGATTTGACATAGCGGTTCAGCGCCGAAACCGTGATCACTTCAGCCATAAACCGGCCTCCCGTGCCGCAAGAATGGACACGCCAATGGCATTGTCACTGGAATACTGTCCCGGCACAAAATACACCTGAGGCAGGCGTTTCTGCACCCATTGGCGGATCACATCGCTGCTCATCACGCCGCCGGCGCATACCACCGGCAGACCCGGGTATTCCTTCTGCGCAGCCTTTGTCATTTTGACCACCGTATCGGCCACACAGAGCAGGCAGTACTTGCACACATATTCCGGGCTTTTGCCCGCAGCAAGCAGGGCATTGCACTGGTTTTCCAGGCCGGAAAGGCTGCACTGCATGCCCCTCACGCTAGATTTCGGCCGGATCTCTTCCGGGCACGCTGCAGCAAGGCGAGACACCTCTGCACCCGCCGGGAAGGCAAACCCGAGCTTGACGCCCACGCGGTCCACAGCCTGTCCGGCGTAAAGGTCCGTGCTCGTGCCAAGTTGGGTGATCGTGCGTACCTCATCACACAGCAGCAGATCCGTCGTGCCGCCGGAAATATGAAACAGCAGGACTTTCTGCGTAAAAAGGTCTGCGCCGCGGGCTGCAAACAGCGCCGCAGCGGCATGGCCCTGCTGGTGGGTCGTATAAATCAGCGGGATGCTCCGCGCCGCTGCAAATGCCGTCGCCGCGTTCACACCGGCCAGAAAGCACGGCATATAACTGTCCTCTGCCGGGCGTGGCTTCTGGGAGACACCCACAGCGTCGATGCGGGTCAGATCAAACTCCTGCGCAAGCTCGTGCAGCATTTCCGGCAGTGCCGTGGTGTGGTGGAACAGTGCATCGCTCTGCCGCAGGCCCAGCTGCCCGGGTTTGACCGGAAGAAACCGCTTTTTTGCACAAACAACCTCTCCGGCTGTATCAAAAACTGCCAGAGAGGTTGCATAGTTGCTTGTATCGACCCCGAGCGTATAACGGCTCACTGTTCAGCCGGCTCCACAGCGGCTTCTTCATTCAGGCCGTGATCCCGTGCCACTGCGCCGAGCAGGCCGTTCACAAACTGATAGTCCTCATCGGCACCATACTTTTTGGTCAGCTCCACTGCCTCGTTGATGGCAACGCCGGGCTTGTTCTCGCCGCCGAACAGCATCTCTGCAATGGCCAGGCGCAGCACGGTCAGACTGACGCGCGGCAGACGTTCCATGGTCCAATTGCGCAGATGAGCACGGATCTCGTCATCCACCTCTGCGGAATGGTCGTAATAAGCATTCAGCAGCAGCTTGCTGAAGCCATCCACCGGGTGCTCTTCGTCGTTTTCCGCATGGTTGGTCAGAGCCTCTGCCAGCGGGACGTCGCCAAAGGTCTGCGAAAATGCCAGCAAAAATGCATTCTCGCGAGCTTCTCTACGGGGCAAAATGTTTTCCATAATATTCCTTTCATAACAGGAGCTCTCCCCGCCGGGAAACCCCGGCAGAGAGAACACGTTCTATCCATTCTTTTGTACGGCTGCAAGTGCTCTTACTGCTCCGCAGCAAGACCCGCGATCACCAGATTCACACGGCTCACCGTGACACTGGTCATGTTCTGCACGGCCGACTTGACATTTTCCTGCACCTTTTCCGCCACTGCAGGGATGCGTGCGCCGGACGCCATGATCAGATGCAGCGTAAGCTCTGCCGTGCCGTCGCGCATTTCCACGGCCACCGGCGGCTGGATGCTGGCTTCCAGCAGATCCTTCAGCTTTTTGTTCTGGGTCCCGCAGGAAACTTCTGCCACGCCTTCCACTTCCAGCGCAGCGCACCGTGCGATCTTTGCAATGACTTCGGTCGAAATCTGAAGGCTGCCGCCCTGAAGATCCATATTCTGTAAATCCATTGTGCTGTCCTCCATTGAAAAGCAGCAGAACTGCCGCTTTTTTTCGGTTCAAAACGGCTTTGCAGCTGCCGCCGCCGAATGGCCGGGCAGCACGCCGTTCCTGTTTTCTGATGGTGTTATTATACCATCAATGCGGGGTTGATTTCAATACTTGTTTGGAAAACTCTGTCGGACCACACAATGGGTTCTTTTTCCAGCCCGATTCCTTCCGGTCGGAGGGAAACACTTTTTATTTTACTTCCACCACCGTGATGTTCTGGGCCGTCACACTGCTCTTGCTGAGCACGACGTCCCGGATCTGCGCCACCTGCGCCGCCGTCAGCGGGTCACCGGATGTCATGACGGTCAGATCGGCGCGGCCGGACTGCAGAAAGCACAGGCAGTCCGCAAAGCCCTTGGCTTTGATGAGGGTCTCGATCTCATTTTCGGCGTGCAGATCTTCCAACCCGGCTGTCAGCTGGGCGGTGCAGTCCTTCTTTTCCTCCGCAGAGAGCGAAGAGGACTTCATGGTTTTTTGCAGGGTGTCCATGGCTTCATCGTGCGCCTTTTCCCGTTTCAGGCGTGCCTCTTCAAAGAACTTTGCGCCGCTGTCGCTTGCCACGCTGACCAGCTGTGCTTCCCCGTAGTTTTTGTTCGCGGCCGACACTGTTTCGGCTTCCGTGGGCAGGCCGTCCAGGACCGTGTCCGACTGCACAGGCTCGGCCGAAACGACCTGGGCTTCCTCGTCCGCTGCAATGCCGGTATCGGTGCGGGCATACTGCCAGTTCAGATAAACGGCAATGACAAGGGCAGCGGCCAGCGTAAGCGCGGTCACCCGCCGGGTATTTCTGGAAAGTGCTCTCATCTTGAATCCTCCTTGTTCTGGGTCAGATCATGGCTTGCGCTGTTCCACACAGATCCGGTTGGATGGCAGATCCAGCAGCGCTCCCACCATCTCCGTGATGCGTGCTGCCACGCGGACATCTCCCCCGCCGTCGCACAGCACGGCCACGCCGCGGATCTGCGGCTGATAGATCGTCTCTGCCAGGGCGGAGCCATCTTCCAGCAGAACATGCGTCTGCTGTTCCTGCATCTGCCCGGACTGCGTATCCAGTGCATAGATCGTTTCCTCCCCCGTTTCCAGTGTGAGCATCACCGTCGTCTTTCCCGCTCCGTCCATCTGAGCGATCAGTGTTTCAAGCCGGTTTTCCAGCTGGGTCTGATACGCGGCGATTTCCTGTGGGGCTGTGCTGGCGGCAGCAGACTTCGTCCCGGTCGGCATCAACTCCGACAGCAGCAACAGCAGCATGGCCACCCCGCCAATGAGCACCGCAAGTCTTGTGCGCCCCTGCGGGCCTTTGCATCCCTGAAGAACAGTTGTGATCGTTGCTTTTTTCATGGTTCCGCCTCTTCCGCTGCGGTGACAGCGTCGGTGCTAAGTTCTTTTTGCAGAAACTGCACAAGCTGTGTCTGCACCTGTGCCGGGCTGTCCGGCGGCATCCACAGGATCGCGCGAGCTGCGCGGATTCCGTCCGGCGTCTGTTCCAATTCCGTTTCCACCCGGACCGGGATGCCTGTCTGTGCCTCGCATTCCGCTGCCAACATCTCATTCAAGCGCTTCGCCGCCTCCGTGAGGATCGTGGTTTCCACGCCCTCGATGGAGGCAGATGCCTGCACCGGCTGAAGCCACTGTGCGGTCCGTGCAGGCAGTGCAGAAGTTGCACGGAGCAGAACTGTTAGAATATATAGCCCCGCAACCACTTTTATGCATCGGCGCGCCCAGCCTGCTTCCACCAGCTGCACTAGCAGCTCCGTGCAGACACAGGCAAGGCAGAATGCCGTTACGACCCGCATTTCACCCTCCGTTCATCATTGTCATCAACGCGACACCGACCATTGTCAGCGAAAAGAACAGTGCCGTGACCGCCGCCATGCACCGGACCGCCTCCGTCAGACAGTCAAACAGCGCCCGGCACCGGTCGATACCGGCAAAGCTGCACAGAAGCCTGCACCCGGACAGAACTGCCAGGTGGAACAACAGTCCCAGATACAGCGGAACAAATTCCGCGCCAAGGATCACCAGTGCCGCGATTCCAAGAGAGCTTTTGAGCAGCTGCAGCCCGGCCAATACGGTATCGGCCGCACCGCTCAACGCCTGCCCGATCACCGGGACACTGCCCGTCAGCATCTGGCCCAGACGGGATGTCGTGTGGTCCAATTGCAGTGTGATCACTCGCTGTACGCCAAGCAGAAGCGCAAACAGTTTTCCGCCTGCCGAAATGCTTTTTCGCAGCAGCTGCCCGCTCATCCTGCAGGCTTCCGGGAGACCCGTCTGCGTGTGGATGCAGCAGGCCATGCTGATGGCCAGATAGCTTTGCAGCAGCGGCCGGATGCACAGCGCGATCCCCTGTGCCAGCAGAGCCAGCACGCTCAGCAGAAATCCGCTGGCCACCGCTCCGGCGTTTCCCTCTCCACCTGCCGTCAGGACTGCGCCGCACACCGGCAGAAATCCCGTGAGGAACAGCCGCCAGCTGTCCATGCGTTCACCGATAGACTGTGCCAGTGTCAGCAGATTACCCCAGATGAGCACCCCGCAGCCACCGGCTGCCGCAAGGTCCAGCAAGGTACCGTCCGCTGCATCGCCAACGAGAAATGACAAAGCTGTGAGCAGCAGCAGAAACAGCAAAAGATCTGCGTAGCTGTGCAGGGTATCGACCAGAAGCTGCACGGGTGAACCCGGCAGCAGGCTCAGCAATGCCGACACCGGGTCCCGGGCAAAATCCGCTGCACCCTGTGCACTTTGGGTCAGGTAGGACTGCCACAATTCCCGGCCGGGCAGGCTTTCCAGTGCGAAAGCCCGCACCGTTCCAAAAGGCATTGCGGCCAGAAACGCCAACCCTGCCAGAAGCCCCCGGTATTTTTTGCCGCTCATCCTGCCAGCCCCCAGATCCGTTGACACACTTCTTCCAGCAGTGGGAACACCGCCGCCAGCACCAGACAGCGGCCCGCAAGCCCTGCACACCAGCCAAGCGCCTCGGCTCCGCTCTCTTTGCAGAGGGTGCGGGTATAGTCGGCAAGCAACAGGATGCCCGTGCTGCGCAGCAGGCATTGGAACGCCTGCTTGTCCGTTTGCTGTCCCAGCAGCGCGACACCCTCCAAAACGCTGTGGAAGGTGCCGCCCAGCCGCACCAGCAGAAGGACGATCGCTCCCAGTGAGAGCAGGAGCGCATAGGCCGGAAGCTCCTTTTGCAAAAGTGCATGCATCGCTGCCAGCACTGCCACCAGCCCCAGCGTGACCCAGGCGGAACTCACAGCGAAAACAGCGCCTTGATGGTAACAAACAGGGTGCTGATCTGCTTGACCAGAATGGACAGGACCACCACAAGGCCGGCAAGGGTCGTCATCATGGCCTGATCCTCCCGCCCGGAGCGGATCAAGAGCTGATTGAGCACCGCCACAATGATGCCGATGGCTGCAATTTTGAACACCAGATCAATTTCCATCTGCGTTGTTTCCTCCAAGATTTCCGAATTCAGATGAGCAGCAGCGCCATTGCCATCCCGGCTGCAAGGCCCAGTTTGCGGGGCAGACCGGCCTGCCGCCGGGCAGCGTGTTCTGCCGTTTGCTGCAAAGCCTGCAGGCGGGCCCGGTAGTAGTCCAGCTGTTCGCACTCCTGCCGCGCTTCCGCACGGCCAAGGCCGGACATGCACGTCCGGAAGCACTGCTGTTCTTCCCGCGTCAGGCCCTCCGGCGGTGGGGCCTCCTGTAAGCAGCGGGCGCCGGATTCCAGTATGCCTTCCCGGCAGAGCTCTGCGTAAAGCTGCTGCAGGTCTGCCCGGCGGAACGCGACCTCCTGCCGGATGCGTTCCAGAAGCGCAAGGCATTTCTGTAATGCAGCAAGGTGCTGTACCGTACGGGCCTGTATGGCATCCCCGGCCAGCCAGCCGCACAACGGCAACAGCAGAGCACCCAGAATGTGCAGCATCATAGCAGCGGAAGCTGCCGGATCTCCCGGATCCGGCCCGGTGCACAGCGTCCTTCCAGCAGGACAAGAAACCGCAGTGCTCCCTGCTGCTGTAAAATCCGCACCTGCGGCCTTTGCAGAGCGTCCTCCAGCGTGGCGGCATGGACGCTGGCCACAAACTCCACCCCGCTGAAAAAGCCCTGTTCCAGTGCGGTGACCTCGGTCAGGTCCCCCAGCTCGTCCAGCAGGATCACCTGCGGGGCCAACGTCCGCAGCGCCATCTGGACCGCACGGCCTTTGGGCAGGCCGCTGATGCAGTCAAGGGCATCGCCATTCTGCCGCTCCGGCGGAAAAAGTTCCCCTCGCTCGTCGATCACAGCTACGGCCCGTTTCTGTGCAGCCAGTTCCCGGGCGATCTGCCGCAGAAGGGTGGTCTTGCCGCTGTCCGGTTCTCCCACCAACAGTGCCCCGATGAAATGTCCCTGCAAAAGGGTGCACAGCTCCGCCGGAAGTTCCGTACAAATTGGACGCGCAATGCGGAAATTCAGCGACAAAAGACGCTGCAGCACAACATCCTCCGGGCCGCGCAATACGAACCGACCGCCCACCCCCACACGGCAGCCGGATGCCGTGGTCAGGTAGCCCTGCGCCAGTTCGGCCTGATGGGTATGTACTGAACCGCCGCAGAGCACATAAAGGATCTCGTCCATCTGCAGGGCATCCAGCGTCCTGCCGCGCAGGGTCTGCGGACATTCCGGCAGCTCGTCCAACGTCGTCTGCTGCCCGGCAATGGACAGGCAAATTCCACAGCCTGTCCGCAGCCGCAGTTCGTGCACTTTTTCAGCGGTATTCTGCGGCAGCCGGGCCAGCGGCTGCGCCAGCCATGCAGGCAACAGACGGATCGCACGGTAATACTCGTCCACAATGGGCACTTCCTTTCAACGAAACTTGTGTTACCAGTGTATGCAGCCCCTGCCCGCTTAGAACCGCACACAAACAAAAAGCCCCTGCGGCCCGAAACGCCGCAGAGGCTATGCAAAATTGCAATTATTCTTCTTTGAGCAGATCAAGGAATTCGGCTTCGGTCAGCACCGGAACGCCCAACGCCTGCGCTTTGGTCAGCTTAGAACCGGCTGCTGTACCGGCGACCACATAGGAAGTCTTTTTGGAGACCGAGCCGCTGGCCTTGCCGCCGTTTTTGACGATGAGGGCTTCTGCCTCGTTGCGGGAGAGTGTTTCCAGCGTACCGGTAACCACCAGCGTTTTACCGGCCAGCTTGTCGCCCTTGTGCTCGCCCTTCCACTGCATGTTGACCCCGGCATCTGCCAGACGGTGCACAAGGTCTGTGGTGCCTTCCTTCGCAAAGAATTCCACTACGCTCTGGGCCATCACACCGCCAAAGCCGTCGATCTCGCCGATGGCAGCGGCATCTGCTTCCCGGATGGCCTGCAACGAACCGAAATGTTCTGCCAGCAATGCCGCCGCCTTGTCGCCGATGTTGCGAATGCCAAAGCCAAACAGCAGCTTGTCCAGATTGTTCTCTTTTGAGCGCTGGATGGCGTTCAGCAGATTGTCCGCGCTTTTCTCCTTGAATTTGTCCAGCGTCAGCAGCTGTTCCCGGCTAAGCGCATAGATGTCTGCCGCCGAATGCACCATGCCTTTCTCCACCAGCTGCGTTGCCACAGCCGTGCCCAGACCGTCGATGTCCATGGCATCCCGGGACGCAAAATGAATGATGTTGCGCAAAGCCTGTGCCGGACACTCCGGGTTCACACAGCGCAGCGCTGCCTCGTCCTCCAGATGCACCACCGGTGCGCCGCAGGACGGACAAACCGTCGGCATCTCGTAGGGCTGAGCGTCCTCGGCGCGGCGGGTGACCCCGATCACTTCCGGGATGATATCGCCGGCCTTGCGCACCTGAATAGTGTCACCGATGCACAGACCAAATTGCCGGATAAAGTCCTCATTATGGAGGGTGGCGCGCGCCACGGTCGTGCCGGCCAGAAAGACCGGATCAAAGCAGGCCGTGGGGGTCAGGACACCGGTGCGGCCCACGGCCACCTCGATGCTGCGCAGGGTGGTTTCCTTGACCTCCGGCGGGTACTTGAAGGCGATGGCCCAGCGCGGGAATTTGTTGGTGGAACCCATCTGTTCCCGCTGGGCAAAATCGTTTACCTTGATGACCGCACCGTCCATATCAAAATCCAGCTTGGAACGGTTCTGCCCGATCTGCTCGATCTCTGCAATGGCCTGCTCAATGTCGTGTACCACATGGTAGCGCGGCGAGACTGGCAGACCAAGGCTCTTGAGGTAGTTCAGACTGTCCGAATGGCGGGTCAGTTCCTTCCCGCGGATCTGCTGGACGTTGAACACAAAAATGGACAGGCCGCGGCTTCCGGTGATCTTTGCATCCTTCTGGCGCAGGGATCCGGCCGCCGCATTGCGCGGGTTCTTAAACGGAGCGGCCCCCTGCAGTTCCTGCTCCGCGCACAGCTTCTGGAAAGCCTCGTGCGGCATATAGACCTCGCCGCGCACCTCCAGAAACTCCGGCGCATTTTTCAGCGTCTTGGGGATGCGTTTGATTGCCCTGACGTTCTGGGTCACATCCTCGCCTACCACGCCGTCGCCGCGGGTGGACGCCCGGACGAGTTCTCCGTTCTCATACTCCAGACTGCAGGAAAGGCCGTCGATCTTGATCTCGACCACATATTCCGGTTCGATGCCTGCATCCCGTACGCGGCGGTCAAAGTCGCGCAGCTCATCATACGAAAATGCATCCAACAAACTTTCCATCTTGACCGCATGGGTCACCTTGGTAAAGCGCCCGCTGGGAGTCCCGCCCACTTTCTGGGTCGGCGAAGTCGGCGTGATCAGCTGCGGGAACTGCGCTTCCAACGCTTTCAGTTCCCGGGTCAATGCATCGTATTCAAAATCCTCCAGCTCCGGGGCATCCTGGTCATAATAGAGCCGGTTGTTCCTTTCAATAACAGCGCGCAGCTCCTCCACACGCTTCTGGGCCTGTTCCAGTTCCAAACAAATCACTCTCCTGCCGGGTGACCTGTGTCGGGAGACTGCTCCCACAGGACACCGTTTTTGTACGGTTCTAGTATACCACACCAAGCGGCACTCTGCAAAGCAAAGGGAAAAATACAAATCGTATTTTTCATGCATGAAATCGGTATCATATCGCATTTGCGAGTTGATTTTGAATCAATTCTGAAAGATACTCTCTGTTTATGTCATTAAAATTTTATCGGCTTGACGTTAATATCCAGATTGATTCTTGCCGCATTCAAAGAAATTCCAATGCAGACGCTACGGTCCTCCTGGCAAAGCCAAAAGAAAAAGAGCCTGCACTTTCCGTGTGCAAGCTCTTCTCTCTATGCCGGTCCGGCTGTTCTGCGCTCGGCTTTTCCTTTAGCCGATCAGGGTCTGATAGCGCCGTTCCAGCACCTCAAACTGTGCATCGTCCACAGGCACAGTCACGAGAAACTCCATCTTTCCCTTCTCGTTTTTCGCGCTCAGATGCCAATGGTCTTTGCAACCATCGAAACGACGTGTGCAACACCATTATACCCCAACAAAAAAGGAGCCGCCCTCTCAGCCCAGCCAAGAGAACAGCTCCAGAAATGCAATGCAGGAAATCAGATAGAAATGGTGTTGCAGACGTCGATCAGGACGGGGTCGAGGGTCTTGGTCATTTCGAGTGCTTCATCCACCGGGTAGTCCACCAGCTTCTCGCCCTTCATGCCGACGATACGGTTGTACTTGCCCTGCTCCAGCAGGCACACGGCCTGGTAGCCCATGGCGGATGCGTTCACGCGGTCACGCAGAGTGGGAGAGCCGCCGCGCTGGACATGGCCCAGAATGGTGGCACGGGAGTCGATGCCGGTGCGGGCCTGGATCTCGTTTGCGATCTCCTGTGCGTGGCCCACGCCCTCGGCAACGATGATGATGAAGTGACGCTTGCCGGTCTTCTGAGTCTCAGCGATCTTGTCCAGAATGTCGTGCTGCATGTCGAATTCCTTCTCCGGCAGCAGGACAGCCATAGCACCGGAGGCGATGGCAACGTTCAGGGCAATGTAACCGGCGTTGCGGCCCATGACCTCGACCACACTGCAGCGGTCGTGGCTCTGGGTGGTGTCGCGCAGCTTGTCGATCATTTCCAGAGCGGTGTTCATGGCTGTATCATAGCCGATAGTGTACTCGGTGCAGGCAATGTCGTTGTCGATGGTGCCGGGCAGGCCGATCATCGGGATGCCGCGGTGTGCCAGTTCGCGTGCGCCGCGGTAAGAACCATCGCCGCCAATGACGACCAGTGCGTCAATGCCCAGCTCACGACACTTGGCAGCACCGCGGTCCTGGCCTTCCTTGGTCTTGAACTCCAGGCAGCGGGCAGTGTACAGAATGGTACCGCCGGCCGAAATGATGTTCGAAACGCTGCGCAGGTTCATTTCAAAGCATTCGCCGTTCAGCAGGCCGTTGTAACCACGCTGAATGCCGATCATGCGGTAACCTTTGTGCAAGCCGGTACGGACCACAGCGCGCACGGCAGCATTCATGCCAGGAGCATCGCCGCCGCTTGTGAGCACGCCAATCGTTTTGATTTGCTTTTCCATACGAGAGATTCCCTCCAATTTGTTTCTTCATTCACCCATGAGCCAGCGCCCTTCTTCATTACGCCGCTCAGTGTTTGCATCGTAAAGAATTGTTAAGACTTGCCTTTCAACATTATAACACATTCTCAGCCATTTGAAAATATTTCGGACCCATTTTGAGCCCTTCCGGCCTATAGAGATTCGTGCACAGAAATGTCATTTTGTTGCAATATTCTCTGCACCCACCAGTCTTTCCAGTTCTTCAAAGAAGAGCGGATGCCCGGAAGTGTACAGATGCCGGGGAGCCGCCAGCTTCTGTTTTGTGTCTTCCAGATACAGGATCACCGGCATATTGCCGTCAAAGATTCCCAGCAGATTGATCACCTTGGCATACTGCGGGCAGCTGCGGGACGGCAGACGGATATACAGCCGCTTTGCCGCCGCCTTGACCGGGTCCGGGCGGCCGTTCTGCGGGCGGGTAGGGTCGTAGCTGTCAATGGGCACGATGCTGTCTGCCAGCAGCTTGGAGGCTTCGTCCTCCCGCACCGACAGGCGTCCGTCGATGACCACGACCGCATTTTCGCGGATAGCATCGCGGAAGGTGTCCAGCACCTTGGGGAACACGATCACTTCCATGGTGCCAGTCAGATCTTCCACGCTGGTAAAGGCCATCATGCTGTTGGATTTGGTGGTCATCATGCGGTTCTTGACCACCGCACAGACCACACGCACCCGCTCGCCGTCCGTCACATGGGCGTCCTCGCCGGTGAGGTCCTTGATGGTGTGGGAACCGATGCGGGCCGATTTTTCCCGGTAGGCATCCAGCGGATGACCGGACAGATACAGGCCGCTAACCTCTTTTTCCTGCTGGAGCAGCTCGGTGTGACTGTACTCCGGCAGCTGGCGGATCTCATAGCGGTCCTCCTGTGCGGCATCCTGCTCTCCCCCGCTCATCACCGAAAACAGGTCCAGCTGGCCGTCCAGATTGCGGCGGGTGTCGGTCTCAATGCTTTTCAGGATGCCCTCCACGGCTTCCACATGGCTGTGGCGGTTGTTACCAAGCCGGTCAAAGGCACCGGCCTTGATCAGGCACTCCACCGCCCGGCGGTTCAATTCGTTGCCGTGCATCCGCTTACAGAAGTCATACAGGCTGGTATAGGGCTTGTTCCGGCGCTCCCGCACCACATTCACGATCAGGTTACGGCCCACGTTCTTGACCGCGTTCAGGCCGAAGCGGATCTGGCCGTTCTCGTCCGCCGTAAAGCCGCCGCCCGAAACATTCACATCCGGCGGCAGCACCTTGATGCCAAGGCGGGCACACTCGCCGGAATACTCAATGACCTTGTCCGTGTTGTCCAGCACACTGGTCAGCAGAGCGGCCATGAATTCGCTGGGGTAATGGCACTTGAGGTAAGCGGTCTGGAATGCCACATAGGCGTAGCAGGCCGCATGGCTCTTGTTGAATGCGTAAGAAGCAAAACTGGACATCTCATCGTAGATCTCGTTGGCGACCTTTTCCGAAATGCCGTTGGCCACACAGCCGGGGCACTCGTGGCCCGGCTCGGTGCAGCCGTGCACGAAGTGCTCCCGCTCAGCCTCCATCACAGCGTGCTTCTTTTTACTCATGGCACGGCGGACGTTGTCGGCCTGCCCGAAGGAGAAGCCCGCCAGCTCCCGGAAGATCTGCATGACCTGTTCCTGATAGACGATGCAGCCGTTGGTCACATCCAGGATATGGGCGAGCTGCGGGGTCTTGTAACTGATCTTGTCCGGCTCGTGGCGGTTGCGCAGATAGGTTGGGATGGAGTCCATGGGGCCGGGACGGTACAGGCTGATCAGAGCGATGACATCTTCCAGGTTCTGCGGCTGCAGGCCTACAAGCACCTGCTTCATGCCGGAAGATTCCAGCTGGAACACACCCTCGGTGTCGCCCTGTCCCAGCATTTTATAGGTCTCCGGATCGTCGTAATCCAGCTTCTGGATGGAGAACTCCGGGTGATGCTTCTGCACCGCCGTTTCCGCATCGCGGATAACGGTCAGGGTGCGCAGACCCAGAAAGTCCATCTTCAGCAGGCCCAGTTCCTCGATCTCGGTCATGTTGAACTGGGTCACCGGCAGGCCGTCGTTGGTGGCCAGCGGCAGATAGTAGTCGGTAGGTTCCGGCGTGATGACCACGCCCGCCGCATGGGTGGACGCATGCCGCGGCATGCCCTCCACCTTCAGGGCGGTGTCGATGAGTTCGGTGACCTGCGGGTCGGTGTCATAGAGCTTTTTCAGCTCGGTGGAAACTTCCAGTGCCCGTTTCAGGGTCATCTTGAGCTCCATGGGCACCAGTTTTGCCACCACGTCCACCTGCTGATACGGGATACCCATCACACGGCCCACATCGCGGATGGCGTTGCGGGCGGCCATGGTACCGAAGGTAACGATCTGCGCCACATGATCGGCCCCGTATTTCCGATTGACGTAATCAATGACCTCCTGCCGACGCTCGTAGCAGAAGTCCACGTCAAAATCGGGCATGCTGACGCGCTCCGGGTTCAGGAAGCGCTCGAAGATCAAATTGTACCGGATGGGGTCGATATCCGTGATGCCTACGCTGTAGGCCGCAATGCTGCCTGCACCGGAACCACGGCCCGGGCCCACCGGGATGCCCTGACTTTTGGCGTAATTGATGTAGTCCCAGACGATAAGGTAGTAGTTGGTGTAGCCCATGGTTTTGACCACGCCGATCTCATAGCTCAGACGGTCCTTGTTGGCCTGCGGGACATTGGGCCCGTACCGGCGTTCAAGGCCCTCCCAGCAGAGCTTTTCAAAGAATGCCTGATTATCCATACCGTCCGGGGCTTTATAATATGGGATCTTGGTGTGGCCAAATTCAAAGTCAAAGTTGCACTGTTCTGCAATTTTTGCTGTGTTTTCGCAGGCTTCCGGCACCATGGAGAACAGGTCATACATTTCATCTGTAGTCTTGACGTAAAATTCGTCGGTCCGGAACTCCATGCGGTCGGCATCCTGAATGGTCTTGCCGGTCTGGATGCACAGCAGGATGGCCTGCATCTTGGCATCTTCCTTGCGCAGATAGTGGGAGTCATTGGTGGCCGCCATGGGGATGCCGGTTTCCCGCGCCAGCTTGATGAGCTGCGGCAGAACGATGTTGTCCTCTTCCAGCCCATGGTCCTGCAATTCGATGTAATAATTGCCTTCTCCGAACAAATCCCGATACCACAAGGCCGTGGCCTTGGCCCGCTCGTAGTCCCCGGCCAAAATGGCCTGCGGCACCTCACCGGCCAGACAGGCCGACAGGCAGATCAGGCCCTCGTGATACTGTTCCAACAGCTGCTTGTCCACGCGGGGCTTGGAATAAAAGCCCTCCACGAACGCTGCCGAGACCATCTTGATCAGATTTTTGTAGCCGGTCTCATTCTTGCACAGCAGGATCAGATGGTTGTTGCCGTCGATCTTGTTCACCTTGTCAAAACGGGTGCGGGTAGCCACATAGACTTCACAGCCGATGATGGGCTTGATGCCCGCCTTTTTGGCCGCCTTATAGAACTGCACACAGCCGTACATGACGCCGTGGTCGGTGCAGGCAATGGCGGTCTGGCCGCATTCCTTGACGCGGTCCATCAGCTGGTCGATGCGGCAGGCACCGTCCAGCAGACTGTATTCCGTATGGATGTGCAGGTGGACAAAGTCTCTGCCCAAGTGGTTGTTTTCGCTGATTTCGCTCAAGGCTCTGCCTCCTGTCCTTTTTCCATGCGCTGCCGCAGGGCGTCTGCCAACGCTTCCAGTTTTTTCATCCGGTGCGAAAGGCCGGATTTGCTCACCGCCGGGTCAAAGCAGCCGCACAACGCGGTAAGCGATAAGTCGGGGTATTGCAGCCGTACTGCTGCCGCCTGCCGCAGCACCTCCGGCAGTGTTTCCAATGCATCGTTTTCCTGCAGATACCGGATGGCCCTGAGGGTCTGGGCGTTGGCCCGGGCCGTTTTGCCAAGGTTGGCCGTGTCGCAGTTGGTCTGTCGGTTGGTCTGGTTGCGCACCTGCTTGAAGGCTTTCTGTGCATGGATCTCCTCTGCCGCACCGGCCGCCCCCATAAAGCGGAGCAGTCGTTCCAGATTGGCGCTGTTCTTGACGTAGACCAGGTTCACGCCGTTGCGGCGGGTGCGGTGCGGGGCAAATTCATGCTCAGCCAGCAGGGCTTCAAAGTCCCGGGCCAGATTGGTGCGCGCGGTCAGGAACTCCAGATTGTACTCCTTCTGCGGGTCTGTGACGGTGCCGCTGCACAAAAAAGCTGCGCCAATGTATGCACTGACGCAGGTCTGACAGCGGATCAGGGCGGGGTCGATCTGCAGGCTCGTCTCGCTGCCGGTGGTGCCGAACAGTTCATGCATCCGCGCCACCTGTTCCGGCTCCCGGATGTTGAACTCATACAGTACGCCGCTGGGGCGCTGCTTTTCCAGAACGTCCCCCTGCACACCGCAGCGGGCAAAAAGTTCCCGGGCCAGCTGCACTGTGTGGGGCTGCTCGGTCTGGAGCACCAGCCCCCCTTTATCAAAATATTTGGCAAAGCAGGCAAAGCCATACGCTGCCGCACGCACGCAGCAGTCCTTCTGCAGGCTGCGTTGTGCGATCTCCTCCCGTGCACGGGATGCAAAGCTCATAGTGGTTCCTCAATTCTGGTCAGCGCATGGCATCGCGGTGCTGCACGCCCGGTTCGTAGCCGAGGGATGTGCAGTACTCCGCGATCTTGCGCGCAAAAGTAATGGAGCGGTGCTTGCCGCCGGTGCAGCCCACAGCAATGGTCAGCTGGCTCTTGCCTTCCCTGACATAGAGCGGCAGCGCCACCTGCAAAAACAACTCGTACCGTTCCAGCAGCTGCTTTGCCTCCGGGTGACTCATGACAAAATCCACCACTTCCTGATCCAGACCGGTCTTGTGCTTGAGCGCCGGCACATAGAAGGGGTTGGGCAGGCAGCGCACGTCCAGCACCAGATCCGCCTCCGGCGGCAGGCCGAACTTGAACCCGAAGGACATGATGGTAAGCCGCATGGCACTCTTTGCCCCGCCGTTCTTCAGGAACAGGTCGCAGATGCGCTCCTTGTTCTGGGCGGTGGAGAGCAGGGCCGTGTTGATGGTATAGTCGGCCCGCACCCGCAGCGGCTCCAGGATCTGACGTTCCTTCAGGAAAGCATCCCGGGTGGACAGTCCCTCTGCGATGCTGATGGGGTGACGGCGGCGGGTCTCGCTGTAGCGGCGCATGAGCACCTCGTCCGGCGCATCCAGGAACAGGATCTTGTAGGGTTTTTTCTGCTCATCCAGCTGCTGCAGTGCCTGTTCGATCTCTTCCCGCGTGCGGCAGCCGCGCACATCCATACACAGCGCCACCCGGTCCAGCTGGTTATCGCCCGCCTTGGAAAAGGCCGTGATGCTGGGCAGAAGTGCCGCCGGGATGTTGTCAATGCAGAAATAGCCGATATCTTCCAGCGCATTCATAGCAACCGACTTTCCTGCACCGGAAAGTCCGCTGACGATCAACAGTTCCATGGATCCGATCCCGCTCCTTTTTGAATCTATCTTATTTCACGACCCGGATCTCTTTTTCCAGATCGTAGCCGGTCTTTTCCTTTACAATGGCGCGCACTTCGTCGCACAGTGCCAGCACATCGGCACAGGTGGCACCGCCCAGGTTCACCACAAAACCGCAGTGCTTGTCGCTTACGGCGGCACCGCCATGGCGGTAGCCCCGCAGGCCGCACTGGTCGATGAGGGCCGCCGCAAAAGCGCCCGCCGGGCGCTTAAAGGTGCTGCCGGCGCTGGGCTTGTCCAGCGGCTGTTTGTCGATGCGCTTCTGCATCAGCTCGTTCATCCGGGCCTTGATGGCATCCGGGTCGCCTTTTTTCAGGTGGAACACTGCGCCAAGGATGCAGGCACCATTTTCTTCAAACGCGCTGTGCCGGTAGGAAAAGTCCAGCTCGGACGCTTCACTGTCCACCCAGCGGCCGTCGGCGGTGAGATAGCTGACGGCTTCCAGCACATCCTTCATTTCGCCGCCGTAAGCACCGGCGTTCATGTAGACGGCACCGCCCACCGTGCCGGGGATGCCATAGGCAAATTCCAGCCCGGTGTAGCCGTGCTGGAGGGCAAATTTGCACAGCTCGGAAAGTTTCAGACCTGCCGGTGCCGAAATATAATCGCCGCCGGCATTTTGGTAAATCGACAGTCCCATTCCCGCTGCTTCGGCAGAAACATCAATGACTGCTCCTCGAAAGCCCTCATCCGCAAACAGGATGTTGCTGCCATTGCCCAGCAGGTAATAGCGGATCTCCGCCTGTTTGCAGAACTGAACGGTCTGACAAAGCTGATCTTCATCCTGCGGCATCACAAACAGGTCGGCCGGGCCGCCAATGCGGAAAGTGCAGTGTGCCGAGAGCGGCTCGTTTTCTTTATAAAGGATTCCAGCCGCCTGCAGCTGCTGCTTGAGTTGTTCCATGGTGCGTGCTCCTTTAGTCCAGTTTATCGTCCAGACCCAGACGGATCAGCAGCTCCTTGGCCGCATTGTAACCCATCTTTTTCTGGCGGTTGTTGATGGCCGCGGTTTCCAGCACCACAGCAAGGTTGCGTCCGGGCGAGACCGGAATGCTGGTGCTGGGAATGCTGACGCCCAGAATGTCGTAATATTCGTTTTCCAGACCCGTACGCTGGTAATTCTTGGTGGGGTCCCAGGCTTCCAGCTGGACCACCAGGTCCAGGCTCTCGCTCAGCTTGACTGCACCCACACCGAACACCCGGGCCACATTGACGATGCCAATGCCGCGCAGCTCAATGAAGTGGCGGATATTCTCCGGAGCGGTGCCCATGATCTGCCGGTTGGACACCTTGCGCAGCTCTACCGCATCGTCGGCCACCAGACGGTGCCCGCGCTTGACCAGCTCAATGGCCAGCTCGCTCTTGCCGATGCCGCTGTCGCCCAGGATCAGGATGCCCTCGCCGTACACCTCCACCAGCACGCCGTGCCGGGTGATGCGGGGAGCCAGCTCCAGGTTCAGCACACTGATCAGGCTGCCCATCAGGGTGCAGGTCGTCTCGTTGGAGCGCAGCAGCGCCACGCTGTGCTTTTTGGCCAGCTCCAGCATCTCCGGGAACGGTTCCAACTCTTCGCTGCGGCCCACGATAACAGCCGGCGGCTGCTGGCGGAACAGCTGTTCCAGCGCCTCGTAGCGCTTTTCGGCCGAGAGCCCGGACAGAAAATTCATCTCTGCCAGACCCATGATCTGCAGACGGAGTTTATCAAAATAGTCATAGTATCCGGCCAGAAACAGACCCGGACGGTTGACCTCTGCGATCTCAACATTGATCTGGTCCAGTTCTTTGGGGGTATAGACTACCTCCAGGCTGACGCGCTCGGTCAGCGTTTTGAGCGAGACGTTGAACGTACCCATCCTTGTTCCTCCTGTGTTCTTGTGCCCGGCTATGCGCCGGCATCCTTCTTCTTTTTATTATAGTAAAAAATCCGGACGATTACAACGCCTGTTCCCATCTTTTTCTATCCTGCGGGCCAAGGCACGCTGCTGCGAAGAGATCTGTCCGGGCTTCATGCAAAAAGATTTTACATTTACATGGATTTTACATTTGCTCGGTTTCGGATTTTACAATGCATCCACTATACTGAAACTCGGAAGAAAACACGTCAAATCAAAGTGAGGAAAATCCTTATGACTATTTTCAATGTCTTTTCTCTGCTGGGCGGCCTGGCCCTGTTCCTGTTCGGCATGGACATCATGGGCAAGGCGCTGGAAAAGCAGGCCGGCGGCCAGCTGCAGAAGATCCTGAGCAAGCTGACCGACAGCCCGCTCAAAGGTTTCTTTCTGGGTCTGTGCGTAACGGCCATCATCCAGAGCTCCAGCGCCACCACCGTTATGGTGGTCGGCTTTGTCAACAGCGGCATCATGGAGCTGCATCAGGCCAT
>ENA-UERX01000257-UERX01000257.1-human-gut-metagenome-genome-assembly--contig:-NODE-257-length-39981-cov-10.387630_pt1 | contig 39981 bp, 18 predicted proteins | sample MGYA00242992_ERZ507993 | MGnify/ENA primary metagenome ERZ507993 (study PRJEB26167, sample SAMN06115487) | human gut metagenome | host: Homo sapiens | place: China:Chongqing | collected 2015-04-10... | reverse complement strand
AGGAAAATTCCCATGAACATTCCAACTAACATGGTTATAACAGGGAGAATTTGGAAATCAAAAAACGACAGTATTATACAGCAAATCAAGTTTATTGATTCCCTTTCGCCACAAGATTTCAGCATTATTGTTAAAGAAAGTGATGAATTTCTTCTTATATATGGGGTCCAAATTCGGTTCCATAATCAACTGCACATAATAACGCATGAAAATACCCTTAAACAAACCTCCGTCACCATCGCCTTCATCACGAAGTAAATTGTTTCCAGTATCTATCATGCTGCTATTACTGATACCGAAATTGGCAGCCTTACGAGCATCTTTCAAATAGGACTCTTCTCCTGTGATCTTATACAGTTCGTAAGCAGCACCCAAGAATGTACCTTGGTTATAAGAAAGAGAAAGTGTACTCAACTCACCCGTTTCACCGTTCACATTATCATAGATGGCGCCGGTAGCAGGGTTAAATAAATTTTCACGCTCCCATTTATAAATATTGACAGCCCAATCCAAATCCTCCTGATTCCCGTTAATACGGTAAAGACGAGCAGCAATCAAAGCAGCAGGACCGTTGGAACAAGCATTTTTGCTCCATAGCCGGTCGTGAGTCCAAGCAATGCCACCACCTGCGTAATCGTTCCAACCGGTCTTGATTTCATTCCACATCTCTTGAGAAGTTTCCAGATACTTGTTTTCATCAGTAACTTCGTACAAGCGAATCATGGTGAGAGCAATCCACTCCATATCATCATAAAAGTTGTTCCAATAACTGCCACCGTTCTTTGCCTTGATACCGACATACCATTTGTCGAACAAGTCGCTGTACTTGCTATCTCCGGTACGATTGTAAGCATCTATCATCACATCCATAGCATGAGCCTGCGGCCAATAATGGAAATCCTTGATTGAACCGTCATTCCCGTAGTTGAAATAATTCTCTTCCGTATTCCAGAAACGATCTATCAGGGTCACAGAACTGCTGTCGGCAGCCGCATCCCAATCTATGGTGTAAAGCCCCTTATCATACATATACTCATCTTCTATCTCGCACGATTGAAGTGCCAAAAGAAGCAGGGGCAGACAAAATAATATTTTTTTCATAATCTCTCCTTAAATTAGTTGGCCAATTCCACTTTATGAGTATAGTTCTCCACATTGAATATCACACTAATCTTGGTGATGGCACCCGGATTGTGGCCATCGGCCGCACCATCGAATTCATTGTTCAGTTTCCACTTCTGATCCCATTGGTTATCAGGAGTCTCCATAATGTAGAAATAAGGATCTTCGGGAGTAGCCGCACCAGGATTAGAGTCTGTAGTATTCTTGGTTCCCCAATACTGTATACTACCATCAGCATAAGTCATCAAGAACTTATAGCGTTGGTCGCGCCCCCATCCTTCTTGCTTGAACTCAATTTTATCCTGACCGCAGAACACACCGTTTCCAACATAAGGCAATTCAAAAGTTGCGGCACCACTCGGACAGAAGTAGAATTCCATCTTACTTACTTCCCTGACGGTTACAGATGCAATGGAGAAATCCATCTCAATGCGGTAAACTCCCGTCTTTTCTACGGTTGTCTCGCCTTCGCCTTCCATAATCTTATTGCCATTGATATAAAACACCTTGGCACCTTCGGCTGCTCTATCTACCAGTTTGTAAGTCTTTCCGCCTTCCAACTTCGTAAAGACTTCGAACTTATCCTTTTCGGGTGAAGCACACGCCACAGCCTTAGAAGCATCCATACCACCTTCAGTAGCACTTCCGGTCAAGTAAAGCTGTGCCGGAATCTCTTCAAATCCCACCAAGCGAGTGATGGTGAGCTTCTTGCTTTCCTTTGCCATTACAGAATTCAAACCTCTGGAAGCCATTACTGTCCAAACAAGTGTACCCGTCTCACCACTGTTCAATCCGGCAGCCGCACCAACCTTGTTCAATGTCTTGTGGCTGATGGTAGCATAGCTCAAAGAACCGCCATTGTCAGAAAGCACTTTGTAAATAGGCTTAGAAAAATCTCCACCTTCTTTATCGAATACCACTTCATAAAGAGGGGCACCGCTATCTTCAGCCTTGGCCGACTCCCATTCAAAGAACAGGCTGGCGCTGGCCGACGATTGCAAGACTACTTCCTTGCCGTCAGTGGGTTCATACAACTGATTTACTGAGGAAACTTTGGAATCCTTGTATTCCATGTCTTCCGTACAAGACGTAGCAAAGAGGACTGCCGAAAAAAGAGCTATTGTTGAGAATATTGTTTTCATTGTTCTATTGTTTTTAATGAGTTTAGATACACGTTAATTTCCATATCCCGGATTGTTAGGCGCCAGATTGGGATTCAAATTGATTTCACTGATAGGAACTGCCCAAAGATAATCTCTTGCCTCTTCGAACTTGCGAGTGTCAAGCTTGTTCTCGTCCACGAAGCTTGCACCGCGCACCTTGCCCGACAAGTATTCGTTACCAGCCTTCCAACGCTTAATATCATACCAGCGCAAACCTTCCATCGCCATTTCTACACGACGTTCGTCGCGAATAATCTGCCTCATCTCTTCCTTGCTCTTTCCGGCAGGAAAGTTCAAGGCTGCATCGGCAGTAAATCCGGCACGTTCGCGGATGGGACGGATGGTCTTGTTCCATACCTCTTCAGTCATACCGCTTGTTTCGTGAACAGCCTCAGCATACATCAGCAAGATGTCAGCATAGCGCATAGTGATGATATTCATACCGGAATTCTGGTCACCGGGAGCCTGCGGATTATAATACTTACGGGTGAAATAACCGGTAGAAGTGCCGTTTCCACCACCATCGTAGGCATCGGTTCCCGAACCCGGACGAATGTTGATGACTACGTCTTTACTGCCATCGTCCACATTGCCACTCCAGTCATAGCCATCATAAATGATAGTAGCGGTGAGACGTGGGTCACGGTTGTCGTAAGGATAAGCAGGGTTATAATCTGTCCCGGCTTCACTGATAGTCTTTCCACTAAGCATCAGATAAGTGTCTACCAACGATTGCTGCGGCACACGGTTCACGGCACGTCCGCCTCTTGACAAAGGAATCATGTCTACCATCTCACCCCAAGTAATCAAATTGGGTACATAAGAACGGTCCATGATAATCTCTTCATTATACTCATTGGCTTCATCAAAAAGCCCGGCATAATCAGGAAATAAGGCATAAGTACCATATTCGCCCTGTTTGTTCATCAGATTGTCGCAATAAAGCATCACATTGTTCCAGTCGCTATCCATCAAGTAGACACGAGCCTGCAAAGCACAAACGGCACCTTTAGTAATTTTGCCCTTGTCTTCTTCGGGCAATTGGTCGCGAGTGGGAAGCGCATCCTTGATGTCTTCCAATTCTTGGTGAATGAAGCTGATAATGGTTTCGCGGTCTGTACGACTTACACTCCGCGATTCTTCCAGCGTGATGTCCTCCGTAAAGAAAGGTACTGCACCATAAAGGTTAGTCAGACGGAAGTAGAGGCTTGCACGGATATAGCGTATCTCGGCAATCATACGTGCTTTAACAGATGCGTCCATGTTGGGTACCAGATCCACCTTTTCAAGGAACACGTGGCAGGTCTTTATGCCTCCGTAAAGGTCTTTCCATTCATTCTTGAAGATGTCGAGCGAGGGAGTAGCCATACCTTTGCGAATGGCACGTTGGTCGTCCACACTGCGACCGTCGTAAGCATTGTCACTCAAACTTTCATCGCTCCACATACGGCCTGCATTGTACATCTGGCTGTAAGCCATGTTCACCACATACTGGGCTTTGGTGGTGGAAGTCCAATAAGAGTTATCCGTAAATTTGTTTGTCGGTGCGTTCTCCATCTCGTTGCAACTGCAAAGCATCAGAACAGCCATTCCGGCAAAAGCTATATATTTTCTTAGTCTCATAGTTATCTGTTGTTTTTAGAATTCAATGTCTATACCGAAACCATAGTAACGGAGCGTCGGGTAGTTTCTACCAGAATTGGCGCCACTATTACCCATCTTAGAGTCGAACTCAGAAGATTCAGGGTCAATAAACGAGTTATTACTGAAAGTCAGCAAGTTTTGTCCGTTGACATAGATACGTGCCTTTTCCATACCCACCTTGCGGCTCCATGTTTTAGGGAATGTGTAACCAATCTGCAAGTTCTTCAGACGCAGGTATTTTCCATCCATCAAGAATAGGTCGGAACCTTGTCCGTTTCCGTAGTTGTTTCTGTTGGAAGTAGAACCCGGAGCAGTAAGTCTCGGCCAACGTGCATCGGTGTTGGTAGGAGTCCAGAAATCCAGTTGATGCTTATAGATATTATAAGAGTAATTGGCGTGGAACGGTTCAATCAATTCACCACGAAGCATCATGTCACGCTTGCCCACACCCTGCCAGAACATACCGAAATCGAATCCTTTCCATTCTACATTGTAGTTGAAACCGAAAGTAAGACGAGGGAAGGCATTACCCAAGATAAACTTATCCTTCGAGTCGATGACACCATCTTCGTTACGGTCTACAAACTTCACGTCACCCGGCTGTACCTTTCCACCTACAGGAATAGCCGATGCCTCAATCTCCTCGTAGCTTTGGAAAAAGCCGTCCATCTTGTAACCGTAGTAAGACTCCAACGGACATCCTTCACGGGTGATACGGCTCAACTCCTCTATTTGTGAGATTCTTTCGTGACCAGGGTACTTCAGCACTTCATTCCAAGAGTCACCAAGATTGAAGTTGAAGTTATGATTTGCGGCTCCCGTTTTCAAACGATAGTTGATAGAGAGGTCCCAACCTTGATTCTGCATCTCACCAATGTTGTCCATCGCCATATCCGTACCGAATACCGAAGGCACAAGGGGCTTCATTAAAATGTCGCTCGTACGCTTGTAGAAATAGTCGAACGTCACATTCAAAGCGTTATTGAAGAACGAAGCGTCTACACCCACGTTGAAGGTTTTGGTCTTTTCCCAAGTCAAATTATCCTTACCTAACTTAAAACCTGCGCCTGATACTGTCTGGTTATTATATGCGTAAGAGTTGTTGTACAGTTCGTAAACAGTAAAACGGTCATAAGTACCAATAGACTGGTTACCCAAGATACCAAAAGAAGTACGCAGTTTCAAGTCACCCACACGTTCCTTGTAAGCCTGCATAAAGTTCTCCTCGCTCAAACGCCAGCCTAATGAAACAGAGGGGAAGAAACCCCATCGGTAGTCTTTATGAAACTTGGAAGAAGCGTCATAACGGAAGCTGAATTCTGTATAATATCTGTCAGCGTAAGAATACCCCACACGTCCCAACAGAGAAGTCAGACTGGTACGGTTGGATTCATCTACAAATGTTTTTCCTGTGATGTTTCCCACAGTACTATTGGTAATGTCTGTACCGATACCCAAGTCGGGATCTACCCCCTTCTTCTCAATCTCATTGCTAGACGAAGTAAACGATTCATTGGTTACTCCAAAAAGCCCGCTGACATTGTGTTTACCGAATGTCTTGTTGTAATCCAACAAAAGTTGGCTATTAATAAGGTAAGCCGTATGATTCCAGTTACTGGTCCGATAGTCAGTATCTTTCACTGGACGTGGTTCGGTAGCCTCTTCATTCAAGTAATAGGATACGCCCAAATTGCGGGTAGAACGCATGTCGTTTATCACATCCGCACCCAACACTCCACGCAACTTCAATCCGTCAATAAGCCGGAATTCAGCATTGACATTAGCGTTCAGATAATTGTTACGATACTTGTTACGGCCACCAGCTTCCAATGCTCCCAATGGGTTAAATTCAGTCAATACATCATTTAACAAATATCTTCCATCTTCCGATTTCATTTTGTAATAATAATAAGTAGGTACACGGGCGGCATCCACTTCCAAACTCCCACCGGTGGTACTTACACTATTATTACGTGTATAAGCCAAAATAGCATTCAGTTTCAAACGTCCCACTTCCGTGCTAACATTGGTACGAAAATTATAACGCTGCACGCCAAAATCACTGTTGCCCACATAATTACTTTCCTGGTCATAATAACCCATGGACACCATGTAAGTAGTTTTATCACTACCTCCAGATACGCTTAGATTGTAATTCTGCTGTAAGGCTGTGCGGACTATCTGATCAAAAAACCAGCTTTCTTCATTTTGATGGGCAGCCAGGTCACGGATTTGATCGGGTGTATACAAAGGAGCCTCTCCAGCATTGGTGGCAGCTAAATTGCGCAAAGTAGCGTTCTGATAGCCTTTCACCGGAGAAAACAAGATATCCGGATTCTGCCATCCCATCATACCACTTAACCGAACTGTCGCACGCTGGTTCTTCTTACCTTTCTTAGTAGTAACCAAAACTACACCATTGGAAGAACGTGAACCATAAATAGCAGCTGTACCGGCATCTTTCAAGATGGAAATGTTCTCAATATCATTGGGATTCAATTTATCGAAACTACCGCCATCAGCTACCAATCCGTCTATGACAAAAAGCGGACTATTGTCATTCACAGTGCTGATACCACGGATATTAAAGTTAGTCTTACGATCATTAGGATTGCTACTGCGCTGCTGGATAACCACGTTGGGCGCAGCCCCTTGCAAAGCATCTGTCATGTTAGCCACGGGACGGTCTTCGATCATGGAAGCCTTTACCTGGTCTACAGCACCTACGGCACTCTTGCGGGTAGTAGTACCATAACCGATGACAATAACTTCATCCAGCACCTTGGTATCCTCCTTTAAGACAACATTCAATTGTTTTTGATTTTTCACAGCAATTTCCTGAGTGGCATATCCCACATAGGAAAAGACGAGAACATCTTGGGCACTACAAACAATGGAATAGTTTCCATCCACATCTGTAATGGTACCCACACCTTCTTTACCCTTAACAGTAACACTCACTCCAATCAGGCTTTCACCTGTGGCATCCTTAACGGAACCTCTCACCGTGGCATTGTTTTGCTGCACCACAGTAATAGTCTCCGCATGTGCATAAACCGCAGGAGCCTGCGCCAGCATAGTCACAGCAGGCAAGGCAATAAGCCAGAACTTATAGTTCCCACTTATCCGAGCCAGCAATGAATTTACTGTGTACACTCGATTCTTTTTCATATTCTTTAAGATTAAACATTATAATAAATCACGATAAAAAAAGGAAAAGAACACAAATAATACCAACGAACAACCAATTCATGCAATTTGTATCCTAATCCTCCTTCCAGCGCACTTTATTGATTTTAAATAATTCCTATTTTTACAAGCTGTTCAGCAAATCCACTTTACCCTCGTTCACTAATTTCAGAATCAATTCTCCAAACAGCGTGTTCTGCCAAGCAAACCATGCACGGGTAAAGTTAGTGGGGTCATCCTTGTGGAAAGACTCGTGCATGAATCCCGTACCGGCATCCGTATCCATCAGCATTTTGATACAAATCTTTATCTCCTCATCATTCTGGCTGGTGAATGCCTTCATCATGATACTCATAGGCCATACCATATCATAACCAATGTGCGGACCTCCGATACCTTCACCGGCTTTACCTTTAAAAAAGTAAGGGTTGCTGCCACTCCACACAAAGCGGCGTGTATTCTGATAGATAGGATCGTTTACGTCCACATCACCCAAATAAGGCATAGCAAGAAGGCTGGGTACATTGGCATCGTCCATTAACAGATGATTGCCGAATCCATCTACTTCAAATGCATAGATTGTCCCAAACTCAGGATGATTGTAAGTGGCATATTTCTTCAGGGCTGCCTCCACTTCGGCTGCCAAATCGGTGCATTCTTTGGCCAAGGATGTTTCCTTGTTTACTTCCGTCAGAATTTCAGCAGCCTTTCTCAAAGAAGAGACAGCGAAAAAGTTGGAAGGGACCAGGTACTGAAGCGTAGTGGCATCGTCCGATGGGCGGAAAGCGGAAACAATCAGTCCCACCGGTTTGACCGGAGCACCCAAGCCGTCGTTATTCAGCGTATCAAGAGCACGTTCCGTCTTACGTTGGAAACGGTAAGGGCCTACACCGTCCTTACGCTGCTGTTCCTTGAAAGTCTTCAGGATAGCAGTAATTGCCTTCATCCATTCACCGTCGAAGATACTGCTGTCACCAGTTACTTTCCAATATTGGTAAGCCAGACGAAGCGGGTAACAAAGAGAGTCTATCTCCCATTTGCGCTCGTGCAGTTCGGGCTTCATATCTGTCAAGTCAGTCATCCAGTTGCCACCCGTAGGTCCGTCGTTGAAAGCATTGGCGTACGGATCAATGTTGATGCAAAGGAACTGACGGCGAATGACACCTTCGAGCATCTCTTTCAATTGCGCATCATTGTTAGCTAACTGCACATATGGCCACACCTGCGCACCGGAGTCACGCAGCCACATAGCATGGATGTCACCGGTATAAACAAAAGTATCGGGTTTACCGTCCAGCATGCGAAAGTGTACAGTAGTGTCAAGCGTATTAGGAAAGCAATTCTCAAACATCCACGCCAACTTAGGATTGGTAAGCAGTTTCTTCACGCGAAGAATCTCAGCTTCCACCGCTTTTGAGGTGAAAAGGCGTTTCTTCATTTTTGGACGATTGCTCTTGTAAGCAGCAGTCATCTGAGCATAGTTCTCCACACAAGTGTTGTCACCTTTCAGGGTAAAAGTGTCTGCCTTAGCATAGCCTTGCATACAGAGCATGGCAACAGCGCACAAGGTAATGTTTCTCTTTTTCATTTGGTCTGATTCGTTTTAATTATAAAGACTGATTAGCGAACACGGCCAAACGCGCGTACATCTCTACCATGGCGGCTTGTGTCAGCAGCCATTTACGATTGTCGCAGCTCTTGCCGGTGAAATCAGTATTGAAAAGGCCGTTATCTTCACGGGCATGCGTCCAAGCATAGTCCAGACTGCGGGCAAAGGAATCAAGATAAACCTTGTTACCGTCCACCTGATAGAGCTCTATAAAACCACGCAACATAACGGCGGTGAACCACACATCGCCCTTCTTCAGCATACGGAACGGTTCTCCCTGTCCGGGGGTGAATTCCATGAAGAAATAATTATGGCAAGCGGCAGCAATCGCTTGCGCATCCTTCAGATACTGCCCATTACCGGTAAGCTGATAGAGCAAAGCAGCCGACTGCATCATCTGACCGCTGTTATAGGCAAATTTGGCACGTCCTATCTCACCGTCCAAACGCATGTTGTCGAAGTAAAGGCAGTCTGTTGTGTCCTGCAATGTTGCTTTAGTCCACTCGTACAAACTCTTCCCTTTCTCAAAATAGGAGCTGTCTTGCGTAGCCTTGAAAAGTTTCAGGGCAAAGACGGAACCAGGGGCGTTGGAACAAGTGTTCTTTGATTCCTTCTTCTGTTCGCACCAATAGATACCTCCTCCCAAACAATCGTCCATACCGCTTTCTATAAACTTCCAGATAAGCTTGGCGCTCTGCAGATAGTTCTCTTGGCTAGTCATCAGATAGACGTCTGTGAAGTCAATGCCGAGCCACACGTTGTCATCGTAAAAGCGGTCGGACAACGGAGCGTCCTTGATGTAAGAAGCATACGCTTCGGGCATACGACGAGTATCGAAATATTCAGCAAGTCCCGGAAGCACCTTCTCATCAAGCAACTTCTGATAGTTCCCGAAATCTTTCTTGTTATCTTTAGTGGCCTCCATCAACGCATTCACTGCGGAGAAGGTACCGGAATAAGGCCACAAATAAGAGTAGAGATTGGGACGGTTCTTCTGTTCCTCGGAAGCCAGATAAGTAGCGGTATAGCCTTCCACGTCCGAAGGATAATTCTCACGCAACAGACAAGTGCCCGGTGCGGAATAGTGAGCATATAAGGAATCAAGTGTTTGTGTAGATCTGACCAGCATTGCGTTGTCTGCCACAGCCGGTTCTTTCTGTGTCTTGCATCCGGTTACTGCCAAGGCGCATGCCAATAGGCAGAGGAGTGCTTTCTTGGAATTTTTCATCTTTTTTCTACGGCATTAAATTGTTCGACTTGTTTTTCACTCCGTTGCAGGAGTCTTCTTTTATATAATATATAAACCCTATTAAAAACGATTGCAAAAATAGACAGTAAGGTTAAAAGCCAACTATAAATCCGTGACATAACCGTCCACATTCCGGACATGGCAGAATTCTAAAACAAGTTTGTCACAAAACAGACACACCGTTTCCCCCATACTTCGGAAACATCATTTCCCAACAACTGGAAATTCTGAAATACGCAGGGTTGTACAACCGTAGGGTATCAGCGTGATTTCTTGCTCTCCTCCTTCGGCACTGCCACAGAAAGAGAAAGGCTGGGGCCCTGCCATTTCATTATATACTGTCCAAGTAGGGATAAGACGAGCCTTCATCTTTATTTCAACCGGTGCATTTTCCTGATTCCAAGGAAAGTCCAATTGCTGTTTTTGGCTATTGATACTTACTTGGGCCACCTCGTTCATTCTGTTACGGTCAAAATCCACCAATCCGTAGTTCCATGGATCCGAAGAAGTCACCTGATAATAATAAGAACCATACCAACTATCCTTAAACTCTTTCTTTTCCCAATTTTCTTCCATTTTCAGGGCATATACCAACGGACCTCTTTCAATAGATACTGCGTTTTCATACCAAGTGCTAGTAAAGACCTCCATGGGCAGATACAGTTCAATCTTATCATTCCGCTTCCATATACGGTCTACGATAGCTATTTTCCCACCTTTGACAGTTTGCTCCATCTTTCCATTTACCCGTATTTCAGCTTGCTTGCACCACTTCGGAACACGCAGGTGAAATGGAAATTTCACTTGTTTCACCTTATTCCTCACCTCTTTAATGGTAAAAGTTATCTGATGATCCATCGGATAGTAAGTATCTTCACTGATAACCACCGGTACATTATCACCCACATTGGCTGTTACTTCCGACGGAGAATAGACAATGGCTGCAATGCCGTTATCAGGTGTGGCATACCATAGGTGCTGTGTAAATTTTGGCCAACCTTGGTGCATATTCGAAAAACAACATGGGTATCCGGTCAGAGTGCCAAAAGCAAGGTCTGTCCCTTCATGATCCTGGTCGAAGTTGCGACGATGGCGTGTTACCATCACCTGATTCGGTTGCTGGAAATATTGCTTAGTCATAAAGTCATCGGATATTTGGGCTGGTAAAGCATTAAAAGCAATGCGTTCCAAATGGTCGGCAAAGTCTATGTCTCCTGTAATCTCCACCATTTTTTCCAGCGAGTACATCAACTCTACGGCCGAACACAACTCCGAGCCTTGTGTAGGATTGTTTCCATGCAAAGCCTCATCGCCTCCATACATGCCTTGCGGCTGTCCGTGGAACCGGCGAATATCTCGAAAGCCTTCCTTGACAGCATCAATATATTTCCGGTCGGTATCTTGCTGATAATAAATAATCGGTTCTTTGATGCCTTGTGCCAAATTAACACAGTGTATAGTGCAGGGTCTGCGCAAGTCTCCCCTATCTACCATATCTATGAAACTGAAACTCTGCCGGTGCAGCAAATGCCCCAATTCAAGCAAAAAATCCTCCCCCGTAAGATTATAAAGCCAATATACAGCTTGCAAATTGTCACAAGCACGGAATTCTGCCCAACTGCTCCAGTGTCCTAAAGGTTTTTGCGGCAAGGTATTCAGTTGATAACGGAAATATTTTGTCATAAAAGCGACGACTCTCTTATCGTTCGTTGCCGAATAATACTGCTGTAGGATTTTCAGCACGACCATACGCGGCCACCAGTCTTGCGAGTTATCACGTTGCAGTCCAGGCTCTCCCGGATAATCTTTTTCAGGACCGAAGAATCCGTCCTCACGCTGGCTCTGCAAAGCCCATTCTATCCAAGGTTGCACTTTGGCTTTCAAGACATCATCATCCAGTATATACGCCAAAGGAAGTAGACCGTCTATCCAGTATGGACCGCGTTCCCACTGGTCTCCATCACCACCTAACCAACCATTGCGTTTGCCCATAACCGAAGGGTAAAGAACATCCATCTGACCACTGGCGCCATTTTTCTGACGAACCAGCATTTCGTGCAACCAGCCTTTAGGTTTGATACTGCCTAAAGGAAGTTCCATTAAGGGCTTACGGAGTAGAGGATAGCGATTATTCTTGTAGTTTCCTTCTACTACCTGGCTCAAAAGAGCATCCACTTGTTTCTCCGCCTCAGGCGTAAACCACTTTTGAGCAGATATTGTAAAGAGATTAGCAGCTAATAAACATACAACAGCAAATATTTTAATTTTCATTTTTCAAGGTATTTGTTATTTCCAATAAATTTACTTCAATAGAGTTGTTAACTTACTCACATTAAGCACTTACACCTGAGAATCATCAGATCCTTGTGTCTGTGGTGACAGACACAAGGATCTGAAAAATGGGAATATAATAACTGTTTATTCGTATACTTCCATTTCATAAATGCGCACATCTTTACCAGAAGCCGATTGCATGGGCTGTGTCACTAAAAGACGCAGGTAGCGAACACTTTCAGACTTATTTAGCGTGCGATTCAGTACATTCTTACCATTACCAGAAACATAGTCCAGTGTGCGCCATTCACCATTCTTGTCGCTCTTACCTTGCAGAAAGCAGGAGGAAGTGACGTAGGAATGGTTTTCGCCGGCAGCGTTCAGTAACTTCCAGCCATTAATGCTTCTTTCACCGCCCAAATCAAAGTCTACGTAGTGGGGCATTTCAGCAATAGCACACCACTTTGTGTTTTCGTCGCCATCTACCATGAAAGCCGGCTTCTCTTTCTCGTTCACATAGCTTGAATAGCCCATTACCATGTCCTGCTTCAGAATGTTCACTCTCTCTGTGGAGCTTTCCGTCTGATAGCGATTGCACTTGTTTGCCGTACGGAACAGTTCGGAAGCGGGACAAACAGAAGTAGCAGCAACATCAGTCAAAGTGGCGGCAAAAATAACAATATCCTTATTATCGGGCAATACCACCTCAGTAGCCTTTTCTGGCAGGTCTATTGCGAACTTAAACATGTAAGTGAACTCATACGGCTGATCGCCTTCACCGGAATGGCGGTGCGTACCCACATAGGCAACTTCAGCATCTTTCAGATAACCTTCCGTATGTCCGGTGTGCCCCCACTGACCGATGAAGCCAGTATAAGAAGGAACAATGACTTCCTGCACATACTTGCCTACGCGGAATATCCCCTTCACATCTTTATCAGAAGCGGCAGCAGCAAGGATATAGAGTCTGTTATAAGTACAGTCGGCGGGCAGTTTCAGTACATTGCCCTTGCAAGCCATACCATTCAGCTCTTCACGTGTCTCCAATTTGAAAGGCACTCCATGCACATTCATCTCGGCAGGTATCAATTCAGCAGCATAAGAATAACCAGACTCAAAGTTGGCAGCAGCCTTGAACTCGTTCCAACTGAAGCACTTCTTATCATAAACAAGGGGCAATGGTTCGGCCACCGTCTGCACCTTTTTATTGGAAGCAAAACGTACCTTGTAGGTCTTAATGCTGTTTGGATTGACTGACACTTCCAAGCGATTTCCACTGAATGTAGCCTTACCGATGGTCTTTTCCGTACCATCTGCTTCTACAGCAGCCACAAGGTTGTCGGCAAAGACAATCGAGGCTTTCTGCGCCTGCTTGCCTGCGGCTTCATACACGCGTACCACATATTCATCTGAACTTTCGGCTTTCTTTAAGGCTTTAATAAGTACATTCCGGTTATCGGAAAAAGCCAATGAATAGCTCTTACCTAATTCGCCGCGATGCTTTCCAACAACGAACGCCTTGATGCGCTGGTTCAGCAACTCAGCATTCTCGCGGGTTTGAACTACGTCCAAAGCGCCCACATGACCTACCAAGCTGTAAGTAAAGGTATGGTGACCGAAGTCCTGACGATCTTGATAAGCATAGTTCTTTTTTGTCTTCGGAGTGTGCAGCAAAGTGAGACGCAGGGTGTTGTTATCAGGCTTGTCCCAGCCATATTTGCTGTCGTTCATGATGGAAACGCCATAAGAACCGTTAGCGTCCGTTAAATCTGCCCAATATTGAGCATATACTTCGTAAGCGGTCAAGATGTTGTTTCCTCTCTGCACGCTGCCTACGCCCAAGTCGTAAGTGGCCACCTCATTATTCAAATTGAGGGGAAACTCAGCCTTCAACAGAGCGTTGGTAGACTGCCAGTCCACTTCGTTAGTAAAGTCAATGCGGTGGGCCAATACACCTTCATACAAATGGATGTACTGGCGGAAAAAAGAATCATCGTGACGTTTCTCCACGCAGAGAGTCTTACGTAATGCACCGTTTTCGCAAAGAGTCACTTTCACATCCTCGGTGATGGAGATAGGAGTAGCGTCCACAGTCTCTTTCAATATCTCCCATGCCGGCCATTCGAATGACTTGTTTTCAGTGAAGAGGGCTAAACGAATAGCCTTACCAGCCTTTACCAATTCCTTGTTGATTCTCTTGTCGAACAGTGAAGTAATGTCACCGTTCTCATTCAATGTCAGTTTGTAGAACGAATTTTCAACACTTGCAGCTTCAACAGCAGACATCTCTTTTCCTTCGCCGGAGAGGCGGACATCGTAAACTGCGTATCCATTGGCGGGTACAGTGGCTTCTACTAACAAGCGGACCTTTCCATCAGTATATGAAACCAACTGAGAAACCACCAACTTGCCTTGTTCGTTATATACAGCCACACTTTTGGGAAAACGAGAAGCCTCCACTTCGATGGTCACCACATCTGTAGCCTTGAAGCCCGAAGCGTTATAGAGCACTACGGGAATCCCCTTGACACGAGTATCAAGCTTGCCTGCCACACTTCCCACAGAATGAGTCAGGATACTGGAGAACTGTTTCAGAGAGAGAAGTTCATCGTTCCAAGAAAATTCATAGGCACGGGGAATGCTGGTACCAGTCAAATCATCGTGGAATTGGTGGAATATGAAGCGCTGCCAAGACTCCGTCAGACTCTTGCCAGGATATTCGGCAACCCCCAAAAGGGCAGCAGCCACAGAAGCACGTTCAGCGGCATCACCCAAAAGTTCATTTTGACGATTATAGAGTTTCATAGCAGCCTGTGATGTGTAGCAGCCGGTTCCATGAACGTCCATCAGCAATTCACCGTCAAATACGGGGAGCTCGGGATGGCTGCCATAGGGCTGGTAATCCTTGAACAACTGGTCACTGGCTGCACTGATAATCTTCAACGGACCGTCTCCCTTGATACCTTTCTCCACGGAAGCCACAGAAGCGATGGTAGGTGAACCGCCCACATCACCTGTTCCATAGTAGCGGTAAACGGTATTCAGGGGAGTGCATTTGGAGAGTTCCATCAAATATCTATTTTCTGAAAGGTCTTCATTATCCCAACGACGACCGTAATCATATCCGTGAGCCAGCATGACGGACGCTCCATCCACTCCTTTCCACAGTCCGATGGTAAAGGGATGCTTGCTCTTACCGTAGAAAGGATTGTTACGCCAATCCAGCTTCTGTGAAGAGAAACCTATCAGTCCACAATGGGCAGCAACAGTAGGCAATGTCCAACCGAATCCGAAGCAATCGGGAAGGAAGATGTCGGTACTTTCTACCCCCAGCTCCTTACGATAGAACTCCTGCCCCAGCATAATGTTGCGAATAAACGATTCAACAGACGGCACCAAAGTGTCGGTAGCATCCCAACTGGCCCCACTCACATGCCATCGACCTGCCTTTACAAAAGCCTTCATCAGTTCGTATTCACGAGGATAATATTCCTTCATCCAAGCATATTTCACTCCACCTTCAAAATTAAAGATATAGTCGGGGTACTGGTTCAAAAGGAAAAGGTTCTGATTCAAGGTATTCCAAACATAATCCTTAATAGTAGTCTGAATGTCCCAGTTCCACTGCGTGTCCAAGTGGGCATCTGCCACCATGTACGCTTTTGCTTTCTTCGGTGCAACGGTCTGAGCCGATAATTGTCCTCCTGCAACGGCCAACATCACGGCTCCCGCTATCAGATGGGTCTTCCCCATCAGTATTCGTCTCTTTTTCATGGTTTTGTTATTATTGTTTTTTCGTAAAAGATAATGTCAATTCGATATAAACCACCGCATTCTTTGTTATAAATGTGCTGCCTCCTCTAACCGCAAACCGCTCTTTCACCTTCTCTCTTTAGCCTCCATCCGGCAACAATAGTTTTCTGACATGTGGAATGTTGGTAACAAAAATAGCCCATCCTTCACTCTCATACTGTACAGATTCGCGACATAGATATGTAAAAAGTCGTCTGTGGCATGATTTTATATATTTATGTCATAAATAGCATACATTTCCTACAAAATACAAACAACTTTTGTATATTGTAAAAATCCAAAAGCTAAGAACATGAAAAAACAATTCCTACTCTCGGCAGTTCTCTGCCTCTCACTGACCGCTTTCGGACAGAAAGTACATCAACTGGCCTCACCCAGCGGAAACATCCGCATCTCGGTGGAGCTGACCGCACAAATCCAATATGATGTAACCCAAGGAAATCAAACACTGATGGACAACTGTGTCATTGGTCTGGAAACTGCCAACCACCAGCTGGGCATCCATCCTAAACTAAACAAAGTAGTACGCCAAAATGTAAACGAGGAACTGACTCCCATCGTACCCCTGAAATTCTCTACTATAACCAACCGCTACAACCAATTGCTACTGAAGTTTAAAGGAGGCTATTCAGTAGAGTTCCGTGCCTTTGATGACGGATTCGCCTACCGCTTCCTTACTGACCTGAAAGGCGAGCAAGAAATAATGAATGAAATCCTCCGCCTGAACTTTGTGGATGATTGCCTGCTACATCTTCAGCAACCTGACGGCTTTAAGACTTCCTATGAAGAAGAATATCGCCACCAAACAAGCAGCGAGTGGAAAAACTCCAATCGCATGGCTCTGCTTCCCCTTTTAGCCAGCACACCCAAAGGTGACAAAATCCTCATGAGTGAAACCAATCTGACAGACTATCCCGCCATGTTTCTGAAAAACGATGGACAAGGCGGCATTACCGCCGTCTTCCCCCGTCTGCCTCTTGAATTCGGAGAAGACGGTGACCGCAGTCTCAAGATTCTGAAAGAAGCCAACTGCATAGCCCGTACCGCAGGCAAGCGCAGTTATCCATGGCGTTACTTCGTCATTACCGACGATGACCGCAAACTTATAGAAAACACTCTATCCTATCGCCTCGCTGAAAAGAATGTCATAGAAAACACCTCTTGGATTAAACCAGGACTAGCCAGCTGGGAATGGTGGAACGGAGCCACACCCTACGGCCCCGACGTGGACTTCAAAGCAGGTTGCAACCTTGACACCTACAAATACTTCATCGACTTCGCATCCCACTACGGCGTAGAATATATAGTAATGGACGAAGGCTGGGCCATGAACACCCGCAACCCCTATAAACCCAATCCCTCGGTAGACATACACGAACTCATCCGCTACGGCAAAGAAAAAAACGTAGGCATTGTGTTATGGCTCACTTGGCTTACGGTAGAAAACCACTTTGACCTATTCGTAACTTTCGAAAAGTGGGGTGTGAAAGGCGTAAAGATAGATTTCATGGATCGTAGCGACCAATGGATGGTAAACTTCTATGAACGCGTAGCACATGAAGCCGCCAAACACCATCTCTTCGTTGACTTTCACGGTGCTTTCAAACCTGCCGGATTAGAATACAAATACCCAAACGTACTCTCCTACGAAGGCGTAAGAGGTATGGAGCAAATGGGCGGATGCCGTCCCGACAACAGTGTCTATTTCCCCTTCATACGCAACGCAGTAGGAGCCATGGACTATACTCCCGGCGCCATGCTTAGCATGCAGCCTGAAGTCTACCATTCCGAACGTCCCAATTCTGCCAGCATCGGCACACGTGCCTATCAGATGGCACTCTTTGTTCTTTTTGAAACCGGCCTGCAGATGATGGCAGACAATCCTACCCTCTATTATCGCAACGACGAGTGTACACGTTTCATCACCCAAGTACCCCAAACATGGGACGAAACCATCGCTCTCGAAGCCAAAGCAGGAGAATATGCCATCGTGGCCAAACGCAAAGGAGAACAATGGTATATAGGAGGCATGACCAACAACCGCGAACGTGAACGGGTCTTTAACATCTCCCTTGATTTCCTGCAAGAAGGAAAAAATTATCTCATGACCTCTTTTGAAGACGGCATCAACGCTGACCACCAAGCCATGGACTATCGCAAGCAAGAACAATCCTTGAAGAAAGGCAACCATATCACAGTCCGTTTGGCACGCAACGGTGGATTCGCTGCGGTCATTCGCTAATCATATCCATACCTATCTGCTCCGTACAAATACATTTCTAAGGATACGGAGCAGATACAAAGCAAACTGTAAGCCTACAACTAAAGAAATATATTGCAAATATTGACTGTTTCCACCTTAAAATATATCTTTGCAACTTAAAATCAATACAACAAGCCACATGAAAGACATATACTGGAAAGGCCATACGATTTTATTGCTTATCAGCCTCTTATGCTGTTTTCCGGATTTTGTGTACGCTTACAGCCTACGGCAATTCTCCAATAAAAACGGTCTTTCCAATAGTGCCATCCAATCCCTTTACCAAGATAGCCAAGGTGTACTATGGATAGGAACATGCGACGGACTGAACGTGTTTGACGGCAACAATATCCACCTATATACGCCCGTTGATGTGTCACGCAACCTATTGTCAGGCAACATTATCAGCCAGATCGTAGAATCAGAGCCAGGCATACTGTGGTTACAAACCAACTACGGGTTAGACAGATTGGATACATACCGACAGACCTGCCGGACCTTTACCGAATTCAAGGACAACATCTTCTTGGCACGAAGCAAAAACAAGTGCATGTTAGTGCTGAAAGATGACGGAAATCTGTATCACTACCAACAAGAGAACCAGAAATTTCTCCAGTTAAACATCTCTTCCATGGATTTTAATAAAGTACTGTCCATGACCATTGATTCCAACAACCTGCTTTGGATATTCGCAACTGGAAACAACACTCGTTGCTATCGTCTGAACCACACGGGAAAAAGCGTGACACTGATTCCGGAAAAGCCATTTGGACATCACGGCTTGAAGCATGCCTTCATCGGAGAAGATTCAGCCTACTTCATTGATGAAACCTATGCCCTCTACGAATATAGTTTCAGCAACCGACAGTGTTACTACATTGCCGACCTGAAAGACGAAATAGAAAAACGAGGTGAAGTATCTTCCATCATCAAACGAGAAAATGACTTCTGTATCGGTTTCAAAAGCAGCGGCTTGATAGTACTGAAATATGAAGCAAACCAAAAGATTAAATACCGTATAGAATACACTGAAATACAGTCGGGCATCTTCTGTCTGATGAAAGACAAATTTCAAGATATCGTATGGGTAGCTACCGACGGAGAAGGGTTATACATGCTTTACAATGACACATTCACCATGACCAACACCCTGCTCAACACTCCCGCATATCAGGTGAACAACCCGGTACGCAGCCTTTACCTCGACCCACAGCAAACCTTATGGATAGGAACCAAAGGCAGTGGCATATTGCGTATACCGAATTATCTTGTCAACAATACACCCGAAAAACATGATCGTCTCATCACCGGTAACAGCACATTGACCGACAACTCCGTCTACTGTTTTGCACCCGGTGGAAAAGACCGACTTTGGATAGGTACGGAAAACGGAATCAATTATTATTCCTACTCTACCCACCAATTGAAAGAACTGGCGGTACAAGCCAATGGAACCAAAGTGAAATATGTGCACTCCATTGATCAAACCAATGACAGTACACTTTGGATTTCCACCGTGGGCGAAGGAATCGTAAAGGTGACACTAGAAAATCAGAGAAAAGATCCTATTGTGAAGCATGCTACACGGACTTTGGTGAGTAACGGACATATGGCATCAAACTATTTTTTCACCTCCTACCGTGAAAGCAGCTCTACGCTGTGGTTCGGGAACAGAGGGCTCGGAGCCTACCGCATTGATGTACGTACTGGAGAAATGGCACAGTTCCGCTTCAACAACTTGGTAAACAGCCAAACCGCCAACGATGTGTTCGCCATACACAAAAACGAGCAAGGCTACTGGCTGGGCACTGGATCAGGGCTTCTCCGCTTCTACTCAAACGAAGACGGAAACCCAGACAGCATCAGTGCAAAGCTCTACACCAACAGCACCGTACATGGTATCTTGGAGGACAACCGAGGCAATCTCTGGGTGAGTACCAATCAAGGATTAATGAGACTCAATCCCCAAGAACAGACCAAGCAGACCTACAACAACGGAAACGGACTGGCCGTGACCGAATTTAGTGATGGAGCCTTCTACAAAGACAATGCTACGGGAATCCTTTTCTTTGGAGGTGTAAACGGCTTCGTCACCGTGAAGCCCGATTCTTACATCACCACGGACTATATGCCCGAAATCAGCCTGAAAGGACTTTCCATCTTCGGTAAGGAATACAACCTGCATGACTTTTTACATTACAAAAACGGGAAGCCCGTGCTACAACTGGACTACAAACACAACTTCTTCCAGCTCAACTTCCGGATAACAGACTACATTAACGGAAACGACTATTTCTACTCCTATAAACTAAAGGAAGCAAGCGACCAATGGATAGAAAACGGAGTTTCACCCAATGCCATCTTCTCCAACCTTTCCCCCGGAGAATATACTCTGTTTGTGAAATACCGCAACAACATCAACGGTAAAGAAAGCCATCCGCAAGCCTTCACCATTTACATCGTTCCTCCCTGGTATCTCAGTACCTGGGCCTATGTGGGCTACTTTTTGTTAGGGTTACTATTATGTACAGGCATAGTCGCCTATGCATTCTATACCTACCGCCTGAAGCGGCAGCACATGATGAAGAAAATGGAACGACAGAAAAAAGAGGAAGTCTATGAATCAAAACTACGCTTCTTCACCAACATCACCCACGAGTTTTGCACCCCCCTCACCCTGATTCAGGGACCGTGCGAGAAGATACTCACCCACAAGGAGACAGATATCTACACGCACCGCTACGCCAAGATGATTCAGCAAAATGTGGAAAAGCTGAATGGTCTCATTGTGGAATTGCTGGAGTTCAGAAGACTGGAAACGGAAAACAAAATGCTCTCCATACAGCCGCAACCTGTTTCCGAAAAGTTAAGGGACATCGCCGAATCCTTCGGTGACATGGCGGAAAACAGAGAAATGAACTACTGCCTTGACATAGCCCCCGAACTGACATGGAACACCGACCTGAGCTGCTTCAACAAAATAGCCGGAAACCTCATATCCAACGCTTTCAAGTACACACCCGACAAGGGGAACATCAGCGTAACATTGTACACGAAAAACGAACGTCTTATTTTGAAGATAGCCAATACCGGCAAAGGCATCACACCGGAAAATCTCGGAAAGATATTCGACCGCTATAAGATTCTCGACTCCGTGGAGATGAACGGCAAAAACTCAAGAAACGGACTGGGGTTGGCCATCTGCAAAAACATGGTGACCCTGTTGGAAGGAGACATAAACATCGAAAGCACACCGGGCGAACTGACCACCTTCACTGTAAGCCTTCCCTCGCTCCCCCCAAACGGACAAGAAGTACCGCAAACTGCATACGAAGCGGCTTCTCCAAGCATTCCCACCGAAGAAGTGCAAGAATTGCCCGAAAAATACACCCAAGAATTCGACGCAAACAAGCAGACGGTCATGGTGATAGATGATGACCCTTCCATGCTGTGGTTCGTATCCGAAATATTCACAGAGAAATACAACGTACTCTCTTTCAATAATGCCCAAAAGGCATTAGACAGCCTGGAGCAACGACAGCCAGATCTCATCATCTCAGACGTGATGATGCCCGATATAGATGGGTTATCCTTCACCTCCACCATCAAGCAACACAAGCTGTGGAGCCATATTCCCCTAATCCTGCTCTCAGCACTGCATCACGAAGACGACCAAGTAAAAGGACTGGAATCGGGGGCGGATGCCTATGTCACCAAGCCTTTCAATGTGAAATATTTGGAAAAGATGGTCTATCATCTCATCCGCCGCGAAGAAAACCTGAAGGAATATTATAGTTCGGCACTCAGCACCTTTACCTGGAAAGAAGGAAGCTGCTTGCACAAAGAAGAACAAGAATTCTTAGAGAAAATGACAGAAGTCATTGAAAAGAACTTAGCCAATCCAGACCTGCAAGTAGAACTTTTGAGTAAGGAAATGGGCTACAGCAGCCGGCAGTTCTACCGCAAACTGAAACCACTTACTGACAAATCGCCTGCCGACATCATCAAAGAATACCGCCTCTCCACGGCGGAACGCTTGTTAGTCTCCAGCAACTTCACCATCGAAGAGCTGATGGACCGCACGGGATTCACCAACCGAAGCACTTTCTATAAAGCTTTTTCACAACGTTACGGAATGCCACCCCGTCAATACTGCGAACAGCAAAAGAAGAACGTGAAGGAAGGACAGGAAATCACTAATACTTAATCATCTTATACCATCTGTATTTATGAAAAGAAGCTCTTTTTTGAGTATCGCATTCACCGGGCTGCTTGCTACCGCAACAGCACAAACTCACGAACAACCCGAATGGAATGACCTGAACATTTCGGGAGTGAACAAAGAAACGGCATGCCAAACCGCTATTCCCTTTGCCGACGAAGGACAAGCCCTACGCCTGAGCATCGAGGAATCCCCCTATTATCAAACTCTGAACGGTACATGGAAATTCCATTGGGTGGCCGATCCCGAAAAACGGCCGAAGGATTTCTTCAAGCCCAACTACGACGTAAGTGGCTGGGATAACATCAAAGTGCCCGCCACATGGCAGATAGAGGCTGTACGCCATAATAAGCCCTGGGACAAGCCTTTGTATTGTAATACCATTTACCCTTTCTGTGATTACAGTAAAGGAGTACAATGGCCCAACGTCATCCAACCTCGCCCGGCAGACTATACTTTTGCCAACATGCCCAATCCCGTAGGCAGTTACCGACGTGAATTCACTTTGCCCACATCTTGGAAGGACAGAGATGTATTTATTCGCTTCAATGGAGTGGAAGCAGGTTTCTATCTTTGGTTGAACGGTAAAAAAGTGGGCTATTCAGAAGACAGCTACTTACCTGCCGAGTTCAATCTGACTCCCTATTTACAAGAAGGAAAAAACACATTGGCAGTTGAAGTGTACCGTTTCACCGATGGAAGTTTTCTTGAATGTCAAGATTTCTGGCGGTTCAGCGGTATCTTCCGCGATGTATTCCTATGGTCAGCACCACGCACGCAAATTAGGGACTTCTTCTTCCGAACCGACTTGGACGGAGATTATCGTAATGCTACAGTTTTTTTGGACGTGGAAATCACCGGTAAGAAAAGTTCTGCCGAACTCATAGTGAAGCTCTCCGACACAGAAGGAAAGGAAGTGCTATCACGCACTATCCACGCCACAAAAATAGGTAGTACCCATCTGGAATTCGATGTGAAGAACCCACTGAAATGGACAGCCGAAACACCCAGCCTCTACAACCTGACCCTGACCCTAAAACAGAAAGGAAAAGTGACAGACCTACGTAGTGTAAAGGTAGGCTTCCGCGAAATAGAGTTTGCCAAAAACGGACAACTGCTGATTAACGGCAAACCCACTCTTTTCAAAGGTGTCAACCGCCACGATCACAGCCCATTGAATGGCCGTACCGTCTCCAAAGAAGAGATGGAAAAGGACGTACAACTAATGAAAGCGCTGAACGTAAATGCTGTCCGTACCTCCCATTACCCCAACAACCCTTACTTTTACGACCTATGCGACCGCTATGGCATCTATGTATTGGCAGAAGCCAATGTAGAGTGCCACGGCGAAATGCGTCTCTCACACGAGCCACAGTGGGAAAAATCATTCACCGAGCGCAACGAGAACCAAGTGAAACGTTTCCGTAACCACGCTTCCATCGTAATGTGGTCCATGGGCAACGAATCGGGAAACGGAAACAACTTCTCCACTGCTGAAAAGGCCATCAAACGTTTGGATACTACCCGCCCCACCCACTACGAGGGAAACAGTTCCTTCTGCGACGTGACCAGTTGCATGTACCCAAGTGTGGACTGGCTGGAAAACGTAGGCCGTGAACGATTGGAGAAAATACAAAAGGGCGAGATCGTGAAACCTCACGTAGTATGCGAGTATGCCCATGCCATGGGAAATTCCATAGGAAACTTCAAGGAATACTGGGAAACCTACGAACGCTATCCGGCACTCATCGGAGGTTTCATCTGGGATTGGGTGGACCAAAGCCTGCGTATGCCCACTCCCGACGGCAAAGGCTTCTACATGGCCGTAGGCGGTGACTTTGGTGACAAGCCCAACGACGGTAACTTCTGTACCAACGGCGTCATCTTCTCCGACCGTACATTATCTGCCAAATCCTATGAAATGAAGAAGATACATCAACCCATCCGCATAGAAGCATTAGGGAATGGCAAATATAGAATCAGCAACAAGCGATTCCATGCCAATATGGAAGACCTCTACGGGAGATACGAAATAACGGAAGATGGAAGGACCGTCTGCTCAGGCAATCTGGAAGATTTGAAGCTGGAAGCACAGGCAAGCAAAGTCATCACCCTGCCAGACATACCCGCAACGAAGGTACCCGGAGCAGAATACTTTATCAATTTCAGTTTCTGCCAAAAAAGAGATACCGAATGGGCAAAAGCCGACTACGAGGTAGCCACCGAACAATTCAAGCTATCAAGCAGCGAGAAACCTATATTCGTACCCGAAAAAGGAAACATCAATCTAAACGAAACTGCCGACGCATTGGTGGTGAAAGGTGAACGTTTTGAAGCTGTCTTCTCCAAGGAAGAAGGAACTTTATCGGCATATACATTGAATAATATCCCCCTGATAAGTAAAGGACTCGAACTGAACCTCTTCCGTGCTCCCACCGACAACGATAAACAGGTAAGTGGCGATTGGCAACGCAAAGGCCTTTACCAGCTGCAAGCGGAAACCGGCAAATGGGAAACCCACCAAGAGGAGGACAGAATAACCCTGCACATCCGGAACTGCCACAAAGGCAAACTCGGCTTTGAGTATCGCACAGAAATGGAATACACCGTAAATGCCGACGGTTCCATCATGGTGAACAGCGTCATCATGCCGGTATCCGACGGCGAAATCATTCCGCGCGTGGGCTATCGGATGGAACTGCCCGAAGGCTTCGAGCGTATGCGCTGGTATGGACGTGGCCCATGGGAAAACTACACAGACCGCAAGGACGCCACTCCAATAGGCGTATACGAAAGCACAGTATCGGACCAATGGGTGGACTATGTAAAGCCTCAGGAGATGGGCAACCACGAAGAGGTGCGCTGGATTTCCATCACCAACGCCGACGGTATGGGCTTCGTGTTCGTGGCAGGCGGCCAAATGGCGGCTTCCGCCCTGCATGTCAGAGCGCAAGACATGGCAGACCCCGACCATCTGCAAAAACTGATTCACAAATACGACATCCCGATGCGCAAGGAGACAGTTCTTTGCCTCGATGCCCACAACCGTCCCCTGGGCAACGCAAGCTGCGGCCCTGGCCCGATGAAGAAATACGAACTGCAAGCAGCTCCCGTAGCATTCGGCTTCATCATGATGCCTCTGGAAAGAAGCTACACGCAAAGCGAGCTTACCAGGAAAGCGCGTGTACAGATGCCTGCCTGCATGCCCGTAATGGCAGAGCGCGACAACAACGGCTATCTGCAAATGAGTACCGGAACTCCGGAAGCCACCATCTTCTACAGCCTTGACGGCAACGGATACCGGGAATACACGGCACCGTTCGAGTTCATCGACGGTGGAAAGGTACAGACATACGCTGTTTCCGAAAAGTTGGGCAAGAGCCTTGTCACCACTGTGGAACTACCCATATTCGTAGACCACTCGGCATGGAAGATAGTCTTCTCCAGCAGCGACAGCCAAGGAGAAGAGGCGCAAAACGCCATCGACGGAGACCCTTCCACACATTGGCACACCCGCTGGCACGAACCCGTTCCGGAGTTCCCTCACAGCATTGTGGTAGACATGGCTTCCCTGCTGGTAGTGGACAAGTTCATCTACACGGCGCGACATTCCAATGACAACGGCCACGTCAAAGACTACGAGCTAAGCTTCAGCAAAGACGGAAAGAATTGGGAAGGCACCGTCAAAGGCACATTCTCCAATCTGACGTCCGCCCAAACCATAACATTGGAAACACCCGTCACCGCCCGTTACTTCAAATTCATCCCCTTGTCCGAAATGCACGGCAGGAAGTGGGCTTCGGCAGCCGAACTGGACGTAAGCATCCTGAAAAACATCAGCGGAGCATCCCAGAGACAGACAGTGGTCTCCGCAGACAGCGATGCGGACAACAGCATGAAGCTGGCGGCAGACGGTAACATAAACAGCTATTGGCACACGGTACACAACCAGTTCTACATAGCCCCCTACCCCCATGAGGTGCATCTTGCCCTATCCCAAGAAGCCACAGTAAAAGGCATCCGCTACACTCCGCGGCAAGACAGCGAAGAAGGACGGATAGCTTCCTACGAAGTATATACAAGCAAGGACGGACAGAATTGGGGCAAACCGATTGCTTCCGGCACTTTCGCCACGGGCAAAGCAACGCAAACCGTAGAATTCGCGCCCTGCCGGGCACGCTATGTGAAACTATCGGGATTATCGGCGCATGACAAAGGTCAGAAGGCTGCCGTAGCAGAACTGGAAATAATCCTGGAAGAATAATCTTAGAGAAAAAACTATTAACCATGGAGTTTCAAGGCTTGTGCAAAAACTTGTACAAGTCCTGAAATTCCACGTTTTCTCCTATAAGTAAAAATCACTTTCCCTTCACTATCCGCTTAATATCATTCAGCTTGTTCAGCGCCTCCAGCGGCGTCAAGTTATTCACATCCAGATTCAGTATCTCATCGCGTATCTGGCACAGCACCGGGTCGTCGAGCTGAAAGAAGCTGAGCTGCATACCACCGCGTGTCTCTCCCACTTCCACCATCGGTTTGCTGGAAATCCCCTGCTGGCGGTTGTCTGTTTCCAGTTGTTTCAGAATGTCATTGGCACGCTTCACGATGCTTTTGGGCATACCCGCCATTTTGGCTACATGAATACCGAAGGAGTGTTCGCTGCCACCGCGCTCCAATTTGCGCAGGAAGATGACTTTGTTATCTATCTCCTTCACCGAAACGTTGTAGTTCTTAATACGCTTGAAGCTTTTCTCCATCTCGTTCAACTCATGGTAGTGCGTGGCAAACAAGGTGCGTGCCTTCGCCTTTGGATGCTCATGGATATGCTCCACAATCGCCCAGGCGATGGAAATACCGTCGTACGTAGAAGTACCACGTCCCAGCTCGTCGAACAGCACCAGGCTGCGGGGAGAAAGGTTGTTCAAGATATCCGCCGCCTCGTTCATCTCCACCATAAAGGTAGACTCGCCCACGGAAATATTATCGCTGGCACCCACACGGGTGAATATCTTATCCACCAAACCGATATGGGCACTCTCCGCAGGCACGAAACTGCCGATTTGAGCCAGTAGCGTAATCAGCGCCGTCTGCCTCAGCAAAGCGGACTTACCCGCCATGTTGGGACCCGTAATGATGATAATCTGCTGCGTCTGGCTGTCCAGCATCACATCGTTGGCAATATACTTCTCGCCGATGGGGAGCTGCTTCTCAATGACCGGATGCCGTCCCTGATGGATTTCCAGCACATCGTCGTCGGCAATGACGGGGCGTATATAGTTGTTCTCGCGCGCCGCTGTGGCAAAGGAGAGCAGGCAGTCCAACCGTGCTATCTGGTTCGCATTGATTTGAATGGCAGGAATGAACTCGCTCAAAGATTGTACCAGCTCTGCATAGAGTTGTGTTTCCAGTACCAGTATCTTGTCCTCCGCGCCGAGAATCTTCTCCTCGTATTCCTTCAATTCCTGGGTAATATAGCGCTCGGCATTGGCAAGGGTCTGCTTGCGTATCCACTCTGCCGGCACCTTGTCCTTATGCGTGTTGCGCACCTCGATGTAGTAGCCGAAAACATTGTTGTAGCCTATCTTCAAACTGGGAATCTCTGTCAGTTCGCTCTCGCGCTGCTGTATCTGCAACAGATAATCCTTGCCGGAGTAGGCAATCCGGCGCAACTCGTCCAGCTCGGCACTGACACCGGATTTGATGACACCTCCCTTATTAATCAATAACGGCGGGTCATTGTCTATCTCCCGGTCAATACGGTCGCGGATAGACTGGCAGATATTCAACTGCTCGCCTATATGATTCAAGCTGGCATTATCGGCATCCATGCAAGCTGCCTTGATGGGTTCTATCGCCTGCAAAGCCACCTTCAACGCCACCACCTCACGCGGAGAGACACGCCCTACCGCCACTTTGGAGATGATGCGTTCCAAGTCGCCAATCAAATGCAACTGCTCTTCTATCAACTCTTTGAAATCGGGCTGGCGGAAAAAGTATTCCACCACATTCAGCCGCTCGTTAATCGGCTGCACGTCCTTCAACGGGAATACCAGCCAGCGTTTCAGCAGGCGGGCACCCATCGGGCTGATGGTCTTGTCTATCACATTCAGCAGACTACTGCCACCGTCGTTCATCGACCCCATCAACTCCAGGCTGCGCACCGTGAACTTATCCAGGCGGACATACTTATTCTCCTCGATGCGTGCCAGCGAAGTGACATGCCCTATCTGCGTATGCTGCGTCATGATGAGGTATTGCAGGATGGCTCCCGAAGCGATGATACCGTTCTTGAGATGCTCCACACCGAAGCCTTTCAAGTTCTTCACCTCGAAATGCTTCAGCAGCTTTTCGCGAGCAGATGTCTCGGTAAACACCCAGTCGTCCAACTCGAAGGTGAAGAACTTGCTGCCGAAGTTTCCTTCGAACATCAGCCGCTTGCCACGCTCGAAAAGCACCTCTTTGGGGGCAAAGTTGTTCAGCAGCTTGTCCACATAGTCGAAAGGTCCTTCCGCCGTCAGAAATTCGCCCGTAGATATGTCCAGGAAAGCCACACCGCAGGCACCCTTACCGAAATGCACGGCAGCCAGGAAGTTGTTCTCCCGGTAGTTCAGCACATTGTCGTTGATGGAAACTCCCGGCGTCACCAGCTCCGTGATGCCGCGCTTCACCAGTTTCTTCGTCAGCTTCGGGTCCTCCAACTGGTCGCAGATGGCCACACGCTTGCCGGCACGTATCAGCTTGGGCAGATAGGTGTCGAGCGCATGATGCGGGAAACCCGCCATTTCGATGGTTTTCCCCTTGCCATTGGCACGTTTGGTCAAGGTAATACCGAGGATTTCGGACGCGACGACGGCATCGGTGGAATAGGTTTCATAGAAGTCACCACAACGAAACAGCATGACAGCATCGGGATGCTTTGCCTTCAAGTCGAGGAACTGCTTCATCATCGGGGTAAGGACAATATCTTCGTGCATACAAGTCTTTAATTTTTAATTTCCAAAGCTTTGAGCCAAGAGAGCAGGAAATCGTCAAGTAAGACCCAAAACTTAATGTGACAAAGATAATTCTTTTTTAGAAAACAGCCACGGAGAGGCTTCAAAACCTTAGCAAGCCTTAACAAAGAGACGCATTTTCCTAAAACATGTTATAAAACAGTCTTTTTTATTTGCTTTATTTGGAGATAAGCAAAAGGTTCGTACCTTTGCAATGTGTTTTTCATAGTATTAGATTTAAGGTTAACAAAGGTTGGAGTACAGCGGTACTCCTTTTTTTATGCCCGTATGTTTGGGCATCGGTTTGTTAAGGCACTTATACAAAAAAGAGAGGCTTCGCAAGGAGCGAAAACCTCTCTCAATAAAATGATAGATAAATCTGTTAATTCTTTTCCAAGTTCATCAGTACACGTCCCAGCATCATGATGGAAGAACCGCGCAATTCAGGAAGTGAAGTTCTGATATACTTGATTACTTCAGGCATCAGTTCCGGTGAGTCTGGGAACAAGCGAGTGACGTTGAGCAGGATGAGTTCGAAATCTTGTGAGTCGAGTTCTGATTTTTTCTGCTTAACCATTTCGAAATAGGCTTTCTTATCTCCCTTGGCATAGCATTCTATCAGTTCGAATACAGGAGCGAACGGATATTTCTGATCCAGTTTCAGCGAGTAGATATCTTGCTTGAGCTGCTGGTAGTCTGCTTCATTGAATTTATTTTCAGCAAAGATATAGCCCGAAAGATAAGTCGAAGTCGCCGAGTGATAAAGCTTCTGGAGGTGAGCCAGTGCTGCTTCTTTTGTCTTGCTGTCTGCCTTTTCAACATTCTTTGTCCAGAATTGACATTTCGGGTCGGAAACGTCGAACGTATAGCGTGTGAAGACAAAGAGATTGTCGGCAGAAAGCTTTTGTTTGTCGGTTAGTGAGTTGAAGTAATCATCGATTATCTTGTAGCCTTCATCCAGCTTTTTCTGTTCCATAAACGACATGGCATAGGCATCTACCAGTTCAGGAGTTCTTTCGCCGCTGTCGTAGCGTTGCTTCATGCGTTCGGGAGTCATTTCCGGGTTCAGTTCGTTTTTCACTTTAGCTACAAATGCATCTGCCGGAAAAGCTCCAGTGATAGTTACTTTTGCCTTACCCTGCTGGTCGGCTATGACAAAGGTCGGATAGGCTTTTACTTCGAACTGCTGAGCCAGTTCTTTTCCTTCTTTTTCGGCATTCAATTTGATGCAGACAAATTGTGAATTAAAGTAATCGCCGACTTGCTTTTGTGGAAATACTTCTTTCGACATTTTCCGGCAAGGACCGCACCAGTCTGTATAGAAATCGATAAATACAAGTTTATTTTCAGCCTGTGACTGTTTTACTGCTTCGTTGAAATCAATGCTGCGGAAGTTGGTCTGAGCAGTTACGGTACTTGTTGCCAGTGTCAGACCCAACAGGATTGATGAAAGTGTTTTTTTCATAAGAGTTGATAGATGAATTATAATATTTTATTTCTGAAAAAGAGATTGCAGGAAGTTGATTCCTACGATGGGGAAATAGGTCTTCTGGCAATCTCTTGTTATTGTTAAGTTATCTCGAGCTGTTACGGTATTCTATTTTCTTAATCTTCAGTGGAGTATGATATACAAATTCTTTATCCAGAGCTACACCTGTCATAATGGGTTCGATGTTCAAATCCTGTCCCATGGTGTATTTGTAAATTGTTCCTCTCTTGTCTGTTTCTGCTGCTTCTTCGTAGGTGCAGACTACCAGGTCAAGTTCGCCACGTGATTGCCATTCGAAACTTGCATAAGTGATTTCTCCCGGATAAGTTTTTACGACTTTGCATACCTTGTTTTCGTAATTGAACTGATACAGTTTGTTGCCTGCTACGTAAATCATGATAGGATATTCGTAAGAGAAACTGTAGAATGTAGCCTTGTCAATATCGGTAGCTTCGGCAGCAGTAAAGCTGTATGCATTGGTTTTGCTGACGGTTGAATAGCTAATGGTCATCTGGTAGATATAGTAATCCGTATTATTTTCCGTACTCTTCATCAGAGCAAAGCTGGATGCCGGATTGTTTTCACCATATACGATGGTACGGTTAGTCTGTTGCCATGAGAAGGCTCCTGCCGTTTCAGTCAACTTGGTACAGTATTTAGCATACATGTTTTTCAGGTATACAAAACTTTCTGAATCCATATCATAGAATACTACTGCACTCATTCTTCCGTAAGGATTACAGAATCCCAGAGGGTAGGGCTTGAAGAGTTTAGCCGTGGATGCATCGTAGCGGTTAATCGGACTTGCAAAGATTTCTCCGGAAATGATACTGCTTGCAAAAACTCCATCTTCTGTTATGAAACCACGGTTGCTTGTATCGTATGCTTTTCCATATATTCCTTGATGCGGGAACTGGTCGAGTACTTTCTCCGGATGTTTGATGAGCTGAGATGGGAAAGTGAAGGCCTCATTGTAAGTTGGATCGATATCGAATAAGGTCTTGTCCTGAATAGAGTTTTCCAGTTTGTAAGAACTGGTTTCAGTAATCAGCCATAAGTTGACCGGCATGGATGGGTTGGAAATGTATCCGGTATACAACAAGTCTTTTGCTCCCTTGAGCTGTTCTGTATTGGTAAAGATATCGTGTATCATGGTAGTGTCACCTACACTGTTAGGCATACTCAGGAAATCTATTCCAATCACTCCGTCTTCCTTTTCACCCAATACATAGAAACCGGTAGTCAGTGAGGTGCTGACCTGTAGTGTCATATCTGATATAATCCATTGCATACCGGTGGAATTGTCTTTGATAATCAGGTACAGGTTGTAGCTTCCCGGATTCATGACTACGGTTGTTTTCAGGTTTTTCTCATTGCCAAGTACGGTATGGGTATGCTGGTCACTTCCCAAATCCTTTTGACAGGCATACCAGGTATATTCGTACTGGCTGTCGTCATCACCCAGTATACTTCCGGTTATCGTCGGTTCGATTGTCAGTTCTGTGATACCAGCCAGTACAGAATATGTTTTTTCTGTACCTGTAACGGTAATTTCGTTTACCGGAAGATGATCGTACGAGCCTTTGTCTTCTACACATGAGTAGAGACTGAAAAGGCAGCCGAACATGGCTGGATATAATATATGAGTTAGCTTCATAGTAAAATCCTATTTTTATAATTATTATTTGTTATAGTAATCGTCTGGAGTATCGCCGTATTTCCATGCGTTAGGGTCTATGGTGTTGACGGTAGGACAGTGCATCATGGTACCGTCGTCTTCGAGAACGGCATATTCTCTTCCTTTTTTCGCTTGTTCCAGCAAGTACCGGGCAAGAGATTCAGCTATGGCTCCTGCTCGTCCCATCGGCATGATGTTCTTATCGGCATAATCTTCTACGGTGGTATTTGAAACTTCCATCATTAGTAACCATTTCTTACGTGAGAAGCTGCCGAAACTTCCTAAGCCGTTCTGGCCCCACCATCCATCAGGTTGTACCATTACGTCGTTGATAATTACTTTATGGTAAGTTGCGTCATTGTTGTAACCGTACTGAGTTTCCGGAAGGTCATACTTCGTATTATCCACGTAGTTGGTAAATGGGCATGCGAAGTACTCATTGGGTTGTAACTTTAGCTGCAATGTGAGTGTATCATCTACCATTTCCGGAGTACGGTTGAAGGTTATGTCTATATAGGCATATTGTTCTCCTGCTTTGATGACGTAGTCTTTAGGAAAATCTACATAATCTCTTCCTGCTACAGCATCGGTACTGTCTTTGCCGATGGTAATGCTGAATGGGCGGTCGTAATCCTTAATTGTACCACTGGTGGCTACTCGCAATTGTACGGTATAAGTATTGGCAGTCATTGCACCAAATTCTACCGGGGTATAATATTGGTGTGCCCATTGGTCGGGAGATCGGAAGTCTTCCCCCCAGCGTACATCAAAATACAGTCCGTCCACTCCCTCGTAGTCCATGATTTCTTTTTCACAAGAAGTGAAAGATGCGGCAAATGCCAGTATGTATATATAAATCAATAGCTTTTTCATACGATAAAATTTTATTGTCTGTTATCTGTTTCGCTCTTAGGCAGAGGTACTACATAATTGGAAAGTAGCATTTTGTAGGTAGTTGTTACATCGGTACCGGATGCAAATTCTTCCATAGCGTGACGCTTGTAGTAGAAGAACAATTGTCCTTCGCCGATGACTTCACGTGCAAACTCATCTGTAATCAGTTGTTCTTTATTGTCGGCAGTTACTTCTTCGTCCGTAGTCAGGTTACGGTTCCAGCGAATCTGGTGCAGAGCATCCTGTGCTTCTTGCAAGTCGTCGGTACATTCGGCTACGATCAGGTACATTTCGCTGATACGCATAAGTGGAATCATCGACTTGAAATAGGAATCGGTAGTAACCTGTTCGTATTTCAGTGAATAGGTGATACTTGTACTTACGCCTCCTTCTTCTCCTTCGCTGTCGGTACTGGTTACTACTTCTTCCCACATTTTGCGGCGGTAGTCACTGCTGCTGTTTGTTCCGTAGAACTGAGTCAGTTTGGAGTCATCTCCCGACAAGCCTCCTACAAAAGTGAGAGCATCACCTTCCAGGCTCTGTGAGAACAGTCCGTCGAACAAGGTTCCGCGACTGGTGTTGTAAAGACCGAACATTACCTCGGTAGAGAATACTCTGTCGGGGGCGGAAGTAGAGGTCGCTGCCGCTCTGGTTACCCATGGAAATGTTTGATTAAGCGTAATCTCATCCAGCAGTTGGCTTGCGCAGTTATAGGCCTCGGTCTTGTTTCCCATCCACATGTAAAGGCGGGCCAGCAATCCTTGTACGGCATAGTAATTCAGTCGGTACTGGCGGTTGCGAAGGAAGGTAGGATTTTCCTGATTGTTGGTCGATTGTTCGTCCGAGTCGTCAGCCTGTACACCTTCTGTACGAATCGGATCATCTTTCAGCAAATCGGATGCATCTTTCAAGTCTTTCAGAATCTTGTCGCATACTTCCTTGGCTGAGAGAATGGGCATGATGTCTTTGTTGTTGGGAATATCCAGATAGGGGATAGCCTGGCTCGATTCTGTTGAAGATGAGTAAATAGGACCATACAGTCTGAGTAAATCGAAGTGCAACATGGCACGCAGGGCAAGTGCTTCTCCTTTCACAATCGGGTAGTAACGTGAAGAAAGAGCAGTCTCCGGAGCATCACAATGATCTATCAGTACGTTGATGTTGGCTATCATTTTGTACGTCTTTTCCCAGAGCGAACTGGAAGTACTTTCGAATGAATCATCCTGATAGTCGTAGTTGGCATATACTTTATAGGGATGTGTACCGTTGGCAGGTACATTGTAATATTGTGCCATGACATCAATCACTCCCATCGACAGGGTAGAGCCGTAAGTTTCGTTCATGCTGCTGTATATACCGTTCAGTACGGTAAAGAATCCCTCATTTTCGCTATACAGCTTGTCTTCCATGATACCATCTTCCATATCCACTTTCAACCAGTCGGCACACGAGGAAGTGGTGAAGCTGATAGCTGTTATTATTAGTAGGTTTTTCAGTAAGTTCTTTATTTTCATAATGGTAGTTTTTATAATTAGAAACGGATGCCGACAGAGGCTGAAATCTTTCTGGAGAACGGATAATCGATACCTCGTTCTTCCTTGATTGTTGACAGGCGGAACAGGCTATTACCGTATATACGTACGTTGAATGATGAGGCACCGATAGACTGTAACCATTTTCCGGCTGTAGTTTCGTAACCTACAGATACGGTAGAGAGTTCCAGTGTATTGTCATCAGCAATGAAGCGTGATGACATGTTGGTGGTACTTGTATCATCAATACGTTTAAACTTGGCAATATCTCCCGGCTTTTGCCATCTGTCGTACAGTGCACGTTTGTCCTGATTGTACTTTACCTGTACGTCGCTGATGTTTTCTACTTTGTTGAAGAGGGTAGAAAGGAAGGCTTGTCCTCCGTAGCGGTAACTGAAAATGGCATTGACAGAGAAGCCTTTCCAGTAGAAGCTTGTACCGAATGCTCCTTCAATATCTGGAGTAGAATCTCCGCAGATAACTTCGTCGGCCGAATCCCACTTGAAGGTATACGAACCGTCTTTGCGGATAAAGATTTCATTACCGGTCATCGGGTCGATACCTGCCGAGCGGACAGCGTAGAGGGCTGTGTTGCTGGCTCCGTCATAGTATCGTGTCAGGGTCTGGTTGGTACGTCCTTTTTCATTGTATTTTTCCAGCAAGTCGCCAATGTTGTAATAAGTTGTGCGGATGTGACGCAAGTTGGCATTGACCGTCCAGTTCATATCCGGTTTACGGATGATGATATAACTTCCGGTGAAAGTAGTACCAACATTTTTCATGGCTCCGATGTTCATCGGTACTTGTGAAATACCGGTAGAAGGCGGGAAGTCGATGCTCAGCAACAACGGGTCGGTTTTCTTAATAAAGAAATCGGTGCTCAGACGCAGACGGTTGTGGAACATTTCAATGTCGATACCCACGTTGTTTTCATTAGTACGCTGCCATTTCAACCCACTGTTTCCCCATGAACTGATCAGGGCTGCCAGACCGAACATGTTTGGATACTGTGTGTAGTATGTATAGATACTGTTAGCCATCTTGGCATCCAGGTTCGCATTTCCCGGGTTACCGATAGAGTATCTCAGTTTCAGATAATTGAGAACGCCGTTCTTATTGAAGAAATCTTCGTTGTGGATGTTCCATCCCAGACCTAACGACCAGGTTGTAGAGAAGGGATTGTTTACTCCATATACAGAAGAGCCATCGGTACGTAAGTTGAAATCTACCAGGTATCTCAACTGGTAACCGTAGTTGAAGTTAGCATAGTAGCTGGCTGTTCTCGATTTTGCAATCGAAGAACTCGGTCTTCCACCTTCCGGATAACCATTGGCGAAGTTGGGGTTTGAGAACAAGTCGCTGGAATATCCGATTGCCTGGAACATAGACAGATTGGAGTTGTTTTCACTAATCTGCATACCACCAATGGCGTTTACGGTATGTTTGCCGAACGTCTTTCCGTATGATACGTCGAGACTTCCATCGTATGAAGACGATTTGGTGTTCGATTCGGTATAACTACCTCGTTTCAACTCATCGGTTGTCAGATACTTGCTCATTTCCGGAGAATCGAACTGTTTAGAATTGTATCGTCCTACGATGAGGCCCAGTTTGCCTCGAATACGTAATTCTGGCAACGGACGGTATTCTATCTGGAAGTTATTGGTAAACGACAACTGGTTATTCTTGTCGTAACTCTTCTGGTTCAAGTCCCATAATGGGTTGGTTATATATTGTGTACCACCTGTAGGCGATTTGATTTCTTCGATAACCTGTTCTATTTCTCCGTATTCATTGTATTTGTCGTAGAACGGATTGGTACGTGCAAAATCACTGAATGAAACCGTCGGGTTTTCTACATCGGTATTTGTGATATTGGTCTGGTTTGTAAACGCGAATTTATCGATACGGTATGTCAACTGTACGTTTCCATTCAAGACGTCACGGTTAGAATTTTTCATGACACCTTGAGTTTGTGTGTAGGTCATACCGATACCATAGCGGAATGCAGCATCACCACCTTCGGCAAAGATGTTGTGGCTTTGGGTGAAACCGGTTTGCAGCGGTTCGTTTAACCAGTAAGAGTCGATGCCTTGTTTGGTTCTCAACATACGCTGGTTGTATAGATTCTGGTAATATTCATCGATGATGTTTCCGTTGGCGTCCAATGATCCGTAATATCCGGCGAGCTTTTCATACTGAAGCTTCTCTGAAGAGTTCATCAGGTTGTAGTCGGTCAGGTCGGCCCATTCTATACCAAAGTTGCCGTTGTAGTTGAATTGCAATCTTCCGGCTTCCGGTTTTTTTGTTTCCACTACTACTACACCGTTGGCAGCCTTCGCACCGTAGATGGCAGTAGATGCGGCATCCTTCAGGATGGTAATACTTGCAACTCGGTCCATGCTCAAGTCGGTAATGGTCGACAGAGTTGTTTCAAATCCATCCAGGATGAAAAGTGGTTGGTTCGGGTTGGTGGTATATTCAGTTTCCAGTCCAACTATATTAGTGTTACCTCCAATGTTCAGGTTCATGGTGGCGTTCGGGTCAGATCCGGCAAGGTTGTTTTCCAGCACAATGAACGACGGATCAAGAACTTTCAAGCTTTGCAGCACGTTCTGGTTGCCGACTGTTTTCAGTTCTTTTTCCGAATAAGTAGCCATAGATCCGGTGAAGCTCTCAGCTTTTCGGGTATAGATACCGGTAATAACGGTTTCCTGAATAGCTACGGCATCGGGCTCCATACGTACTTTGACCTTTTCAGAAGGATTGTTAACACGTACCGTTTGCGTTTTCATTCCTACATATGAGAAAATGAGCGAATGTACGTTTTGGGGAATGGCAAGGGTGAAATTGCCATCGATATCTGTAATGACTCCAATCCCATTTGAGTTTTTATAAGTAATGTTCACACCGGGTAGTGGATTACCGGTTTCATCGATGACAGTACCTTGATAAGTTACTTTACTATTCTGATTCGATTGAATAGTTTGGTTAGGCGTGTTTTCAGTAGCTGCGTGTATTTGGGTGTTGGCTATCGGAAAAATGCTTGCAGCCAAAACCAAATAATTAAGCTTGTTGCCATGCAGCCAGTTTTTGATTGGTGGAATAGCTTGCGATAAGCAATAAGGATGATTTTTTAAATTCATAGCTGATAGTTATTGTAAGATTGTGTGTGCAAACGTATAGAAAATATATCAACTAACCAATATTTTGCTTGATTTTATTTGAAAAAAATAAATTTTGGTCGGCAACTTTTGATTTTTTAGTTTCTATTTGTAATAATATTTACGAGAATGAATAAATCTAAATTATATTTAATGCGCTGTTTATCAATTTGTTGTAAATGATATTTTTCCTAAAAGTTAGATAAAATTTGTATTTAAGTTCTTATTGATTGTTGGAAGGATAATTAGCTTTCATGTCACTTTCTTACTCCTTTTATAAATAAGAAGATAGTATTTAGCTCTTTTTTATAATTTTTTTTTGGAAGTTCATTGAACTTTTTGGGCTTTATCTCGTTAATCTTTATAGATGGTTTATTGTATTGAAATGTAGATTTAGTTGTTGCATCTTTAGGTGTAATAAGAATGTGGAAAAGGTTAGTTTAAATTCCCGTTGATATGAGGAATTAGAGGATGGGATGCTTTGGCGTTTCAATGAAGCTCTTTTTTTGTTGAAATGTCAAAGCATCTTGTTCTGTGACGTTTGGCTTTTCATTGAATCAGTATGATTCGGATGTTTTGTAGAAAAGTTCCTTTGTCGGGTTGTTGCTCATTTATAAATGCTATTAAGTGATTGAGTAAGCTTGGTTTTACGGTGTTTCCCATAGCTTTCCTGTTTTTTCAGAAAGATGCCTTCTTTTTCTTCGGCTTTTCTCCCGTTGTCGTGGGCTTGTTTTGTACAAAAACTTTAGGAATTTGTACAAAACAGAATATTTTTTGTACAAAAAGCAGAGGAAATTTCAGCATGTCTTTTCAGTTTTTTCCGAATATATTTTATCCGGACCTCGAACTTTTTTGCTTTTTTCCTTGACTATAGCCAATAGAAAGAGCTGTTTCTGGAGATCTGACCGTCCTCAAATGGCAGGATTTATCCTTGTCAGCCGTATACTTTTCATGCCTTTTTCGGATAGGCTTGATAGATTTTTGGGCTTCTTCCTGCTTCCGTGCGGACTTCCTGTACGAATCAGACGCGCGCGCATTCGCACGCGCGTAGTAATATATTGAGTAGCCTTTCCGGCTTTCTTTTCCTTCTTCCGCAAAACATGCCGTAAAACATACCTGAAACACAGCCGTTTATGAATTTTCTTGCAAAAATCTTGAAAAAAAGTGTTTGTAAAAGTTGGAGGAAGCGAAAAAGAGCGTAATTTTGCACCCGCTTTCGAGAGGGAAAGACGTTGAAGAGATGACAATCTGAAAGGAAAGGGAGCAGGAAGCAGCGGTTCTGCGGCAGTCCAGGTATCTTACCTTAACGGCGTTAAGGGAGCGAGAACGGCAGCCGGATGATGCCAACTTCCGCCGCCTGAAAAACTTTTTGAAAAAAAACTTTCGAAAAAGTTTGGCGGTTACGAAAAAAGCTCTTACCTTTGCAAACGCTTTCGACAACGAACGGAAGCAGAAAGAGATAGTTCTTTGAAAGACTTTAGATAAACAAACGAAAATGTAGTACAAGAAGTAGCTGCATATATAATAATGTATGTGCGGTGAAAAGAAAGAACCGTCAATATTCCTAAAAGGAATAAGGAAAAAGATTCGGTTACCTGAACAGAGACAAAAGTACTCGCAAGAGTAAAAAGATATTTTACAATGAAGAGTTTGATCCTGGCTCAGGATGAACGCTAGCTACAGG
>ENA-UERX01000245-UERX01000245.1-human-gut-metagenome-genome-assembly--contig:-NODE-245-length-40445-cov-54.500718_pt1 | contig 40445 bp, 28 predicted proteins | sample MGYA00242992_ERZ507993 | MGnify/ENA primary metagenome ERZ507993 (study PRJEB26167, sample SAMN06115487) | human gut metagenome | host: Homo sapiens | place: China:Chongqing | collected 2015-04-10... | reverse complement strand
TAGAGCGTGCGTCCGAACTCAAACGCCTTTTCGAGAAAACGATTCTGCTGATCGTTCACACGAAGCGGAAGTTCGACGATGTAGGAAGAGGTGGAGGTGCGCATAAGGCAATGTTACTGCACGTCCGAAAACTTTGTGCGCCTTACCTCCCATTGAGAGGCTTGCGGCGCACGGGTTCTGTCAATCGGGATCCGCTCCCGAATCCGACCACCACAACAGGAGAAGACCTTGAAGAAACTCGCACTGGCTCTGCTCGCCTCTCTGGCGCTCTCGACCGGGGCCCAGGCGCTCGAAACGGGCGTGGCTCCCAAAGTCACCAAACTCGGCGTTTCGAATCCGACGACCGGACTCTATGTCGGCAACTCGTACTCGTTCTACAACTGTGGCGTGCACGGCTATGTCCGCGGCCTCACGCGTGCCGCCAACCGCACCTGGAAGGCCCGCCTGCAGACCATCAGCTCCGGGATGCTGAGCTGGCACAACGTCGAGGACTATCTCTCGGCGCACGAGATGGACACGTATGTCGTGAAGGACACCGACAAGATGTTCGACGTCGTCTTCCTTCAGGGCATGTCGTCCGAGCCCATCGCCGCCAAGCGCGTGCCGACCTTCAGGAAGTATCTCGCGAAGCACGTCGAGACGATCCGCTCCAAGGGCTCCGTCCCCGTCGTGGTCGTCACCTAAGCCAAGGCCGACAAGATGGACAAGGACACCCGCCGCCTTGCCGACAGCATCATCGAAGAAGCCAACCGCAACAACGCGATCGCGCTGCCCGTGGGCCTTGCCTTCGCCGAAAGTCTGAAGGAGCGCCCCGACCTCGTGCTTCATCAGGCGGACAAGAGCCACCCGACCGCCGCAGGCTCCTACCTCTACGGCGCGCTCATCTACTCGCTCCTCTTCAAGGCCTCGCCCGAAGGACTCGACTTCCTCGGCGAATGCGAAAAACCCCTCAGGCCCGAGGACGCCGCCTACCTGCAGAAGCTTGCTTGGCGCGTCGCGACGGAGTTCTACGGCTGGAAATGATCAACGACTGCGCCGTCTCGTCTCGGTGAAGCGGATTTCCGTTCTCTCTGCGGGCGGATTGTCGGGCGGCAGACCCACCACGGAGCTCACGGCCCGCTCGTATCCCGCAAAGGTGCTGCGCATGGCGGCCGCAAACCACTCGAAGAAGACGCGCACGCGCTTCATGTGCCAGGCATCGCGGTTCGTCACGATGTAGCACTCGACGGGCGGACGGCTCCAGCCCGGAAGGATCGGCACGAGCTTGCCTTCGGCAAGATCCTCGTAGATCTGTACGAGCGGCATGTCGGCCGCAACGCCCATGCCGGAGAGCACCGCCTCCCGGATCGCAAGCACGTCGGTCGAGCGCACGGCCGTGCCGTACTCGACGGGCGCGCTCACCGCGCCTCTGCAGAGCACCTTCGTCTCGGGACGGACGGGACCCGCGTAGATGTAGCCGCGGTGCTGCCTGAGCTGCTCGGGCGTGACGGGCAACCCGTTGCGGCTGATGTAGTCGGGACTAGCGACGGGAAGATAGAGATTTCTGCCGCGACTCACGTAGACGAGGCCCGGCAAGGTCGGCTCGCCCGTGATGACGGCCACGTCGACAAAGCCCTTCGCGACGTCGGCCTCGGTGCCGCCCGTCTGGATGTCGACCGAAATCCCGGGGTGCGCCTCGGTGAACTCGCGGATGAAGGGCACGAGCTTTCTCGTCGCAAAGCCCGGTGCGGACGAGAGCCTCACGCGGCCCGTGAGCGCGCGGTTGTCGTTGACGAGCGCCTCCATCAGACCATCGTGCGCTCTGAGTATCGTCTCCATGCGCTTCAGGGCAGCCTGTCCCGCCTCCGTCAGCTTCATCGGCCGCATGTTGCGGCGGATGAGCTCGCAGCCGAGCGCCTTCTCAAGCCCGCCAATCGCGCGGGAAATGCTCGAGACCTCCACGTCAAGCGCCTTGGCGGCCGCGCTGAGCGTGCCGCTTCGCGCGACGGTCACGAAGACGCGCCACGCCGAGAGGTCGTCCGTCTTGCTCATGATGAACTCCGGAAATCCTGATGATGCACATTCCGATCATAGCCGAGCGTCGTCTCCGAGTGACGCAATACTTTGCGTTTTTCGCAAAGTCATTTTGCGTTGCACGTGGTTGTGCGCTCCCTTGTGCGGCGGCAGACTTGTGCCATTACCAACACCGGGCGGCCGCATCCGGGCCGCCCCAAAGGACCTGAAAGTGAAAAAGGACGAATTCTTCTGGCTCAACGCCGTCAACCGCGCAACGGTCGTGACGGGCCTTCGCAACGGCCAGTTCGGCGAGGACCTCGCCCGCAGGGCGGCCGCCGGCATTGTGGCCGTCGAGGCCATGGGCGAGGCGGATCCCGCGCTTCGCGTCAAAAGCTACATCGCATGGGAGCCGCTTCTAATCAAGGCCGCGGGCCAGGGCGTGACCGCCATTCACGCGGGCCGCTCGAGCCAGGACATCCTCTCGACGCAGCGCACGGCGATCCTTCGCGACGAAACGCTTGAGTTTGCCGCAGGCCTCGAGGACGTGATCGGCGACCTGCTTGCGCTTGCCGAACGCCACGTCGACACGATCGTGCCGAGCTACACGAACGGCGTCGCCGCGCAGCCGACCTCCTACGCCCATCATCTCCTCGGCATCGCCGCCTCGCTCCTTCGCGTGCGCGAACGCCTCTCCGAATGCCACACCCGCTTCAACATGTGCGCGATGGGCGCCACCGTCCTCAACGGCACGGGCTGGCCCCTTGACCGCGACGCGATGGCCGCCGCGCTCGGCTTTCCGCGTCCCGTCGAGAACGCGCTCGACGCGACGAGCCTCGCGCCCGTGGACATGCCGCTCGAGGTCGCCTCGGCGCTCGCCGCCGCGGCCGTGCGCATCGGCTCGATGGTCGACGACATCATGGTCCAGTACGCACAACCGCGCCCCTGGATCATCCTGCAGGAAGGCGGCGAGAACACCTACGTCTCCTCGGCCATGCCGCAAAAGCGCAATCCCGGCCTCATGAACAACTGCCGCGAGGACTGCTCGGACGTCATCGGCGAGATGAACGCGGCCTTCCTGCGCGCGCACAACGTCGTGCCCGGCATGATCGACGGCAAGCGCGTCGAGAAGAACGCCCGCATGATGAAGACCGCCATGACGATGCTCGCGCGCTTTCGCAAGGTGCTCGCGGCGCTCACGATCAATCCCGCCCGCGCCCTCGAGGAACTCAACAGCGACTGGACGGCCTCCCAGGAAATCGCCGACCGCCTGATGCGCGACCACGGCCTGCCCTTCCGCATCGGCCACCACATGGCGAGCCGCATGGTCGGCTGGGCCCGCGCCAACAACGTGCTCCCGCTCGAATTCCCCTATGCGCAGATGCGCCGCATCTACCGCGAGGAGGTCTCCGAGGAATACCCCGAAGGCCCCGCCGAGCTTCCGATGAGCGAGGAGGAATTCCGCGCCGCGCTCGACCCGAGGAGCATCGTCGCCGCCCGCCGCACCGCCGGCAGCGCCTCGCCCGCCGAGGTGAGGAAGATGCTTGAGGCCGACGCAGGCAGGCTCGCCGCCCTGCGCGCCGAACGCGAGGCCGAAGAGGCCCGCGTCGCGAAGGCCCTCGAGGACCTCGACGAAGCCTTTAGGAAGCTTCTCTGAAGCCAGAGCTGAAAACGTCCGAACAAACTGGAGAACAACATCATGCAAACACTCATGCCCTGGATCGCGGTCGCCGTGACGATCGTCGCCGGCTGGGCGCTCATCAAGCGCTACCAGACGCACATGGTCCTGCTCTTCGCGGGCCTCGTCCTGCTGCTCTGCGCCGCAGGCCTCACCGACGCGAGCTTTCTGCCCAAGGGCGTGAAGCCCTCGGGCTTCTTCCTCTTCGACATCTTCAACACCCTGAAGAGCATCGCCACGAAGCAGAGCGCCGGCATCGGCTTTCTCATCATGACTGCGGGCGGCTTTGCGGCCTACATGGACCGCATCGGCGCCGCACGCGCGCTCGTCGACATCGCCGTCAAGCCGCTCAGCATGCTCAAGGCGCCGTACCTCGTGCTCGTGGGCGGCTACCTCGTTGGCCAGATCCTCGTGATGGTCATTCCGTCCGCAGCCGGCCTCGCCATGCTGCTTCTCGTCGCGCTCTTCCCGATCCTCAAGGCCGTGGGCACCTCGGCCGCATCGGCCGCGGCCGTCATCGGCACCTCCGCCGGCATGACCTTCGCGCCGACGGCGGGCACCGCCAACCTCGCCGCCAAGGTCGCGAACCTCGACCCGATCATCTACCTCGTGCAGTACCAGCTCGTCCTTGCCATTCCGACGCTCATCGTCGTGTGCATCGCGCACTACTTCGTGCAGCGCCACTATGACAGGAAGAACGACGACGTCTACTCCGAAGCCGCCGAGGTGAAGGCTTCCGACGCGCCCGCCGCTCCGAAGTGGTATGCGATCTTCCCGGTCCTGCCGATCGTCCTTCTCATCATCTTCTCGAAGCTCGTCGTCACGTCCATCAAGCTCGACACGATCTCCGCGCTCTTCATGGTCTGGGTCGGCGTCGTCATCGTCGAGATCATCCGCACGAAGTCCGTCAAGAAGGTCTTCAAGGACGCCATGGCCATGTTCCAGAGCATGGGCAAGATGTTCGCGGGCATCGTCGCCCTCATCATCTGCGCCGAGTTCTTCGCCACGGGCCTCAAGGTCTCCGGCCTCATCGACGCGCTCATCAACTCCGCCCAGGGCATCGGAGCGGGCATGGGCGTCATGACCGTCATCCTCACGGCCATCGTCTCCGCCGTCACGTTCCTCACGGGTTCGGGCGTCGGCGCCTACTCGTCCTTCGCCTCGCTCGCTCCCGACGTCGCCGCGGGCCTCGGCGGCTCCGTCGCCGCACTCGTCACGCCGATGCAGTTCGCCTCCGGCATGCTGCGCGCCATGAGCCCGGTCGCAGGCGTCATCATCGCCGTCGCAGGCGCTGCGGGCATCTCGCCCATGGCCGTCGTGCGCCGCACTTGGATCCCGATGATCGCAGGCATGTTCACCACGATCATCGCGAACATGATCTTCTTCGGATAAACAGAATCCGACCAAAAGTCCCCTGCTCCTCGGAGCGAGTCGGGCCGCCCGTTCATTCGGGCGGCCCGACTTGCATCAGCTCAGGAGAAACTTCACCTCGGCCCGCCAGGGCGCCGCGAGGCTGCGCCACCTTTCGGTCTCCACCGACGCCCAGGCCTCGGCCGCACCCGCATAGTCCTTCAGGTTGTAGGCGCAAAGCCCCGAGAGGAAGCGCCAGCGGTCCCGCTCGGCAGGCTTCGTCTCGCTTTCGGCGAGCCTCATCGCGCCCTTTCTTGCACCCGTCCAGTCCTCCTCGGCAAAGGCAAGCTCCACTGCCATGCGCTCGCGCCCGTTCCCTGCGCCGCCGTCCCCCGCCTTTCTCAAGAGCTCGAGTGCCTCGGCCCTGCGGCCGCACTTCACGAGAAGAGCCGTCTGCAGCATGCGCCGCTCCTCGGGCTTCCAGGCTTCGGGATGCTCCTCGAGGATGCGAAGCGCCTTGGTCGGCGCGTCATGCTCGATCACGAGCGAAAGAAGAAGCGGCACGAGACGCTCGTCAAGGCGTCCCGCCTTGCGGGCGCTCGAGAGAATGTCGAGCGCCTGACGTCCGTCGCCCGCCTGCTGCACGAGCGAGCCCCATCTGCTCCAGTAGGGCGTCTCGTTCCAGTCGCGCACCATCACGGGCAGGAAGGCCCGCTCGGCCTTCACGTCGCCGAGCGAGGCGCAGAGCGCGAGCACGAAGTCGCCGCGCGCCCGGGCAGGTGCGATGCCGTAGGCCTCCTTCACGCGGGCGAGCGCCTGACGGTCGCGTCCGAGCTCGTGCAGCGCATAGGCCGCCAGCGTCATCATCTCCGCCGTCTCGGCGCGTTCGGTCGCCGTGCGCGGCATGCCCTTCACTTCAATCCAGGCGTCCACGTGTCCGGGCACGGCCTCAAACCGCTCGCTCTGATAACCCAGCTGGGCGGCGAGCTTCAGAAGTCCCGGCCTCTGCTCGGGCGAAGGCTTGAGCTCGAGAAGCACGAGCGCCGCACCGTAGGCCGCCTGATGGCGACCCGACGCGATGCCCCAGCGAAGCATCAGGTAGGCGGCCATCGTGCGCTCGGAGGCGGCGCCCTTCGACCAGCGCTTCGAGAAGGACTCGACCAGCACGCCCGCTGCCCGAAGCCCCTCGGCGTCACCTTCCCTGACGGACTGCAGCTTCATGTCGACCGCACGGTACTCCTCAAAGGCGCCTGCCCTGACGGGCGAGGCCGCGAGCATGCAGGTAAAAACCGCAACGGCCGCAAGGGCAGCGACGGACTTCAGGGGCGGACTCGGAATCAGCTTCATCATTTCTCCAGCTCATAGCGGATGGTGAGGCGGTTCCGCGGGCGGCATGAAGGCCCAGCGGCGCACGACGCGCAGGGCGGAGGCGCGGAAGACGCCCTCGGGCTTTTCGCGCACGACGCGCACATCCTCGACACGGCCCTCGGCGTTGATGCGCAGGTCCATGACGACGTAGCCCTCGATGCCCTGCTGCTTCGCCTTCACGGGATACTGAGGCGGCACCCTGTGCACGGGCCTTGCGAGCGCGATCGAGCTCACGGCGGGCGCTGAGGGCGCTGCGGCGGCGGGAGCGGCGGGCGACTCGAACGAAAAGTCGGGCACGGTCATGACGCGATCGACCGTGGGCCTGCCGATCTCGTACTTCGGCATCGGCAGGCCGGCCGCGGCTATTGCGGGCGACTCGAAGGCGAGCGTGACGGGCTTCGGGGGCGCCGACACCTCGGGCACGGTCTCAGCCGTGACGGGGACCTCCTCGGGCGGCGTCTCGTCGGGCGCCTCGGGCGGAGGACCCGACCAGTAGACGACGGGAAGCGTCACCGCGCGCTTCGCCTCATGCCGTCCGCCCATCGTGAGCATCAGGATGAGCGTGAGCACCGCGCCCGTCACGACGAGGGCCGCCAGGGCGGCGGCGAGGCGGTCAGGAATGCCCTGCGTTGGTTGCAACGGCCACATTGGCGACGCCTCCCAGACGGATTTGGTCGATGACTTCGATGAGCAGGCCCGAGGGCACGAGCCTGTCGGCGTTGACGACGACGCTCACGGGCCTGCCCGCGGCCGCGCCGCGCACGAGTCCCGCAACCTCCTCCTTGCCCACCTGCCTGCCGTCGAACCAGATGATGTTCGAGCGGTCCACGCTCACGACGAGGGCCTCGGGCGCCGACCTGTCGTGCGAGGCCGTCGACGGGCGCTCGACGTCGAGCGTCTGCGTCTGCGTGAAGCTCGCAGTGAGCACGAAGAAGATCAGCATGATGAAGACGATGTCCATCATCGGTGTCATGTCGATGCCCGCGTCACGCTCGCGACCGTCCCTGTGTTCAAATCTCATGATCAAACCTCATTTCATTTTTCCTGAACCTGCATTCAGGACCTGCAGCACGAGGGCCGCATGAACCTGCGCAGCCTTGCGCGCACCTTGTCCGCAAGGCGGTCGGTCCTTCGCTCGAGGCGGTGCACGGCGAAGACTCCGGGAAGCGCCGTCACGAGTCCCGCAAGGGTCGTGAGGAGCGCCGCGCTGATGCCGCCCGTGAGGCCGCCGGGGTCGGAGCCCCCTGCGGCGGAGAGCGTCTCGAAGCTCTCGATCATCCCGGTCACGGTGCCGAGAAGTCCGAGGAGCGGCAGGAGCGCCACGATCACTCTGGCCCAGGCGGCCTCGGCCGCGGCCGTGCGCCTCACGCGCACGAGGGCCGCCTGCATCATGCGGCGGCGCGACGCGGCGGTCGCGGTCGCCCACTCGAGGGCGGGCGCGGCGGTGGCGGCCGTCCAGGCCTTCTCCGCGTCCTTCAGGCGCCTCGCGCCCGTGAGAAGAATCATCCAGAGCACCGTCGAGAGGACGAGGATCGCCCAGAGGACGTGCCCGCCCCTGTCCATCAGGAGCGAGAGGTCCTCGAACCACCAGAAGCCTGCAAGTGCTTCGTTCATGGCGCCTCCCTGACTCACTCGTCCCTGCGGCAGGCGCCGCAGCAGCCCGCGGCCTCGCGCACGGCAAGGGTCGAGGCGGCTTCCTCGAGATGCGAGAAGAGCGCGTCGCGCTTCGTCTTCACGGCGCAGTGAAGAAGCAGGATCGGAATCGCGGACACAAGGCCGAGCTCCGTCGTGACGAGCGCCTCGGCGATGCCGCCCGCCAGAAGGCCGGGCTCGGCCGAGCCGTGCTCGCTCATCACCGTGAAGGTCTCGATCATGCCGCTCACAGTCCCGAGCAGACCGAGAAGCGTCGGAATGCCGGCGAGCACCGCAAGCGTCGCGACGCCGCGCTCGAACCCGGGACGCTCGGCGACGATCGCCGCATCGAGCTTCGCCTCGAGGAGCTCGTCCGTGCTCTCCTTCGCGGCCGCGAGCATGCGGCCGAGCGAATTGTCCTCGCGCGGATTCTCCATGTCCTCGAGCTGCCTGCGCACACGCCTTTCCTCAAGGGCGAGCGCCGTCCAGCGCAGGAAGCCCAGAAGAAGCGCCGCAGCAGCCACGAGTCCGATGAAGATGCCGATGACGCCTGCGGGCTTCATCCAGGCCCAGGCCGAATGACGCTCGGCGTAGCCCGCAAGCAGCCTGCCGAAGGACGGATCAAGCGCCACAACGCCCGCTGGAATGCCGGGATCGTCCGCAAGGCGACGCCAGGCGCGCTCTGAAGGCAGATATCGGAGCCACGCGCCGTCCCCCGCCTTCGCGGCAAAGGGACCGTAGAGCGTCACCGTGCCCCTCGAGGGCGCGCCCGCAGCGTCGTAGATCACGGCGTCCTCGACCGTCCTCACGCCCGCCGACCCGGCGACGGCCCCGAGGGCCCTCACCCAGTGGCGGCGCAGGCGTGCGACGCCGTCCGTCTTCGAGACGGGCGCATCGTCCATGAAGGCCTTGCTCCTGCCGATCTGGGTCTTCATCACCGATTCGGTGAGGAGTCCTTCGTGCCTTTCGATCGAGGCGAGCACGGCCTCGACCGAGGCCCTCTCCTTCTCGAGCTTCGCGCGCCTCTCGCGCACGCGCTCCTGAGCGGCCGAAACGGCTTCTTCGAGCGCCGCAACCTCGGCCTCGAGCGACTTCTTCGTTCGGGCGGCCTCGTCACGGGCCGCGCCTGCAGCGGCGGCGGACGCCCTCATGGCATCGACGGCCGCCTTCGCATCAGCCGCCTCGACCCTCGTCCCCTGAGCGACAGCTCGGTATACGTCGTCAAGCGTGGTGGCGTGCGCAGCCGTTCCGGCAAGAATGCCGGCAGCAACGACTGCGACAAAAACGGTCCTCTTGAAAACACGGGAGATCATCACTTCGCCTCCTTCACGGCCTCGCCGAGGAGCGACTCGGCAACGAGCATCAGATCGGGCGCAGCGGCGCCCGAAGCGGTCTTCACGGCTTCGGCGAGCATGGCGGCATCCTTTTCGGAGAGCTCGCGCCAGCCGTCCGCGGTCTCGATGCGAGCTCGGCGCCCGTCCTCGGAGACCTCTGCGTGAAGAAGCCTGCCGATGCGCAGGAAGACGGCGAGCGCGCCCGAGTCGTTGACACCGCGGTCGGCGCCGACCGTGAGGCCGTAGCTCGCCTCCACCTGCCAGGCATCAAGGAGTACGTCCATCTTCTGGCCGTCGGTGAGCGTCGGATCGGCAAGCACGGCGCGCAGGTTCTCGAGCCTCGCCCGGCGTTCGCCCGAAAGAAACTTCCTGTCCGCCGCCACGACCTCGGCGAGCGAGGCCGCCATCTCGTCCATGAGGGGCCCAGTCTCCATGCGCATTCGGCGCACGGACTCACGCTCCGCCTCGATGGCGGCCTCGGAGGCCTCGAGACGCGAGAGGGATGCGGCGAGCTTGTCGCGGTAGTGCGCAAGAAGCCTTGCCTCGCGCTCCTCCATCCGCCTTGCGGCCTCGGCGTCGTCCTTCCCGTCGACGAGGCGGGCGAGCTCGGCGCCCGCCTTCTGCGCGGCAGACGTGCCCGCGGCGTCACGCTCGAGAATGTCGGGCAGGCCGGCCGCGCCTGCGGCACCCGCCATCATGAAGGCCGACGCAAGCGCGAGGGCCGTTTTCCTGAAGTTCGTCATCACTTGTCTCCGGCCGTCGCGGCGCTCCTTCGGTCCGCGGGCGTCATCATGTAGGTGCGGGGCTCGTCCCCGAAAAGCGTTGCGAGAAGCCTGTTCGTGTCCTCGAGGCCGATCGCCTCGAACCGTGCGGTCCTCCCCGCGAGATCCTCGAAGGCCGTCCTCGAGCCGTCCGTCATGGCGGCGGACTCGCACCAGTAGTAGGCGTCGCGCACGTCGCGCTCATGGCGCACGCGCCACTCGGCCTTGAGCTCCTCGAAGGCCGCCGCGTCGATGCCCGTGCGGGCGAGTGTCTTCAGAACCTCGTCGGCGCGCCTTGCCAGATCCTCGGCCCTCGCGGGCGCGGACGTGAAGTTGAGGCGGCCGATGAAGTACGGGGCGGGCTCCTTCACGAGGAGCGGATTGAGGTTCACAACGTAGACGCCCGAGGCCTTCGTCCTGAGCGACTCGCGCAGCGCGCGGTTCGCCGCATAGCCGATGAGGCTCAGCCTGTCGGCGTCGGCCTCGCTCCAGGGCATGGCGGACCGATAGTGCATCTGCACCATGGCCTTGTCGGCCGTGGCCCAGGGCCAGACCTTCACGCCCGTGCCGGACGCAGGCCTCACGCCCTGATCGCGCCAGAACTCGAAACCCTCGCCGCGCTTGGCGAGCGAGGCGAGCCAGGGTGCCGCCTCTTCATAGGTCTTCTCGACGGACTCCCTCGTGACGATCGTCACCGTCATGCGCGACGGGTCGCCGAGGAGCTTCGCCTCAAGGGCGGAAAGCTTCTCGGTCGAGGCGAGCGCATCCACGTCGTCCCTGCCTGCGACCATCGTGCCGCCCGCCGTGAACGCATCGCAGGCGATTGCGTCCATGAAGCGGCGCTCGGCGGGTGCATGCTCGAGGTCCCTGATGCGGTCGCGCCGCATGTCGGCGAGCGCCTTTTCGTCGAACCTCGGAGCGGAGAGCCTGGCGTGCAGGATCGCCATCATGGCGGGCACGCCCTCAGGGTCGGCCTCGGCCCTGAGGCCGTGGTGGAGCTGTTCGGCGTAGCTCATCACCGAGACCTTTGCGTCCCTTGCAACACGGCGGATGTCGGCGGCCGTAAGAGAGCCGATCCCGGACCTCATCGGCAGCGTGAGTGCGGCGGGCACGGCGAGAAGGCCGTGATCGACCGCGGACGTGCCGCCCGCAAGCCTCAGGTTGAGGGTCGTCCTGCCCGTGAGCGACGGATCCTCGATGATCACGAGCTTCAGGCCGTTGGCGAATTCGAATCGACGGGCGCGGCCCGAGCCCGTGGGCGACGGCAGAACCGTCGTTTCGGCCGTGACGGGACCGGCGGGCGGCGTGAGATCGAGCGACACGGTCCTCCTCACCTCGGTCCAGGGCTTTGCGGGCGAGGCGACGCCCTTCGTCCAAGCGGCGCGAAGCGAGGCCTTCGACGTCTTCTCGGAGGCGCCCGCAACGGCGCCGAGCTTGACGCGGGAGGCAAGGAGCGCTGAGGCGGAGGCCCTGACGTGGTCCGCCGTCACCTCGGCGAGGAAGGCCGAGACCATTTCGTCCTGCTGCGTCTCGTCGAGCATCGGCAGTCGGTAGACGACGGCGTCGGCGAAGTCGTCGGCGACGCTCGCGTTCGAAATGCGCACGGCGGCGAGCCTGCGGCTTCGGACCGCGTCGCGTCTTGCCCTCACGGCGGCGTCGAGCTCCTCCTTCGAGGGTCCGAAGGCGGCGAGCGTCTTCAGGGCACCCGAGGCGCGCTCAAGTGCGGCCTCAAGCGGCTCGTCCGTGCCGGGGCGCGCAAGGAGCAGAACCTGCGTCTCGGAGGGCGACAGGATCCAGCTCGACTCGGGCGCCTGAAGCGAGCCCTGTCCGCCGTTTTCCTTCATGAGCGCGAAGCGGCGGCCGAGGATGTCGAGGGTGAGGCGCTCGATCGTCTCGCGCCACGCCTCGTTCACCGTGTCGGAGGTCGACTCGAGCGTGCGCTGGAGTTGGATCTGCACGAAGCGGTCCGAGACCTCGGGGTCGAGCACGAGCGTCGTCAGGCGATCCTCGTTTGCAACGGGTTCGAAGCGGCCCCAGTCGGCGGGCGTCTCGAGCCCGCGGGCAGGTTCGGAGGCGAAATAGCGCTCGATGAGCTCGTCCGCCGTTGCCTCGTCGAAGGCGCCCACGAGAAGGAGCGTCATGTTCTGCGGCGAGTACCAGCACTCGTAGAAGGCCTTCGCGCGCTCGACGGGCGCCGTGCGGATCACGTCGATGAGACCGATCGGATCGCGGTCGCGCGAAGCGCTTCCTTCGTAGCGAAGGGTCTGGAGCGGCCCGTTGATGCGTGCGCCCACGCCTTCCCTCAGGCGCCACTCCTCGACGATGATCTCGCGTTCACGCTCGAAGGCCTCGGGCCTGAACGTGATGTTGAAGGCCCATTCGCGCATGATGTGCAGAGCCGTGTCGAGCCCCGTGCGGGTGGCCTGGGGGACGGAGAGCCTGTAGGTGGTGCCGCCGAGAGACGTGACGGCGTTGACGTCCGCGCCGAGCATGATGCCGTCGGCCTCAAGCGCCTTGAAGGCGCTCTGGTCGGGGAAGTCACGCGTGCCGTTGAAGGCCATGTGCTCGACGTAGTGTGCAAGCCCGCGCTCCTCCTCGGTCTCCTGAAGGCTGCCCGCGCGCACGACGAGGCGCGCCTCGAGGCTGCCCGTCGCATCCCTGCGCGGATAAAGGAACACCGTCATGCCGTTGGGCAGAACACGGCGCTTCATGGCGGATGCCGTCGGAAGCACGCCTTCGCTCACGGTCGCCTCGCTGCGGGCGGCTTCGGCGCCGCCCGTGCGGTCCGCGGCGGTGCAGCCCGTCATGATGAAAAGCGCCTCGCACACGGCCGCGGCCAGCAGTGCGGCGCGCAGGCCTGTCCTGATTTTGTTCATGCTCGTTCTCCGAGATCGTAGAGGCGGTCCGCAATGCGATGGACCGCGGGCTGGTGCGAGACCAGAAGGAAGGTGGTGTCGGGGAGCCGCTCCCTGAGGAGCGTCAGAAGCCTGACGGCGAGCGCGTCGTCGAGCCCCGAGGTCGTCTCGTCCATGAGGACGGCGGCGGGTCTTGCGAGCAGCAGGCGCGCGAAAAGCACGCGCTGCTGCTCGCCGCCCGAGAGCGTGTTCATCCAGCTGCGGGGTTCATCTTCGTCAAGAAGCGGGACGAGCCGCTCTAGCCCTGCGTCGCGAAGCGCGGCCTCGCAGCCGCTCCTCGAGACGGCATCAGCACCGTGCGGATAGGCAAGCAGCTCTCTGAGCGGCATCGGCGCGAGCCACGTGCGCTGCGTGAGCCAGACGGCGCCCGGCCTGTTTTCAAGATGTCCCTCGACCCAGGGCCAGAAGCCCGCGAGGGCGCGAAGGAGCGTGGTCTTGCCGATGCCGGAAGCACCCCTCACGACGGTGAGGCGGCCGGGCTCGGCCCCGAGGCAGAGGTCTTCAAGAAGCGGCTCGCCCGTCTTCGAGCGCACGAGGCCGCAGGCGGCGACGTGCTCGCCCTGCCTGACGCAGCTTCCCGGAAGGGGCGCGCTCAGGGCGGCCTCGAAGCCCGCGAGTCGGTCGACCGTGGCCGACCACTCGGCGATGTCGCGGTAGGCGTAGATGAACCAGCCGATAGCGGAGGCGACTTGCTGGAAGGCGATGCGGATCTGCATGAGGCCGCCGAGCTGGATGGCGCCCGAGAGGAACTTCGGGAGCGCGAAGAAGATGGGCACGAGCTGCGTCACCTGGCCGAAGCCCACGGTGAAGAACGCGAGGTCTCGCTCCCTGTTCATGAGCGAGCGCCAGTTGCCGACAATACGCTCGAACGAAGCCCTGAGCCTCGCCTGCTCGGCCTCCTCGGCGCCCAGGCCCGCAATCGACTCGCCGTGGCGGCGGATGTCGAAGAGCGAGGTGCGGAAGTCGGCCTCCCGCCTCTGCTGCTCGAAGTTGAGCTTCATCAGGGGACGGCCGATCACGTGCGTGAGGCCCGTCGCGACGAGCGTGTAGCCGATGCAGGTCCAGACCATGTAGCCGGGAAGCGCCCACTCGGTGCCGAACATCGTCCACTCGAGCGTGCCCGACAGCGTCCAGAGGATGGTGACGAAGCTCACGATGGTGAGGAGCGAGCGCAGGAAGGAGATGACGAGCGTGAGCGACGATTCGATCAGGAGCCGCACGTCCTCGGCGATTCGCTGGTCGGGGTTGTCGGGCTCAAGGCCCGCGAGCTGCAGGCGGTAGTGGCGGCCGTCGGCGGAGAGCCAGCGGCCGAGCAGGTCCTCGGTCATCCAGCGGCGCCACTCGATCACGAGCTTCTTGCGCAGCCAGTCCGCATAGACGAGGACGAACACGAAGGCCGCGACGATCGCGATGAATTCCAGAAGAAGCGGGTAGATCGTCCCGCCGTCCATGGCCTGAATGGCATTGAAGAAGGCGCCGTTCCAGGTGTTGAGGCGCACGGAGAACCAGACGGTCGAGAGCGACAGGCCGATGACGGCCAGAAGCAGCAGGCGAGCGCCCGTGCGCCCTGTGCTCTGCATCCAGAAGGGACGCACGAGCCGCCAGAAGGTCTTGAGCTGATGCATGGGACTTGTATTGAAGTGAGGAGCGGGCCGGGCGGCGGAGTCGTCCGCCGTCCGGCCGGGTCAGGATTTGAATGAGGCCCGGCTGAGCCTCGGCGGAAGCCGGAGCGCGGATCAGTAGTCGTAGGAGAGCTGGACCCAGAACTGGCGGCCCGGATCGTAGCTCTTGTACTGGGTGCCCTTGTAGACGAAGACGTCAGAGGCGTTGCGGTTGTTGGTCACGTTGTAGACCTCGAGCGAGACGCCCACGCCGCGGGCCCAGTCGGGCCTGTAGAGGACCTTCGTGTCCCAGGACCAGGCGGAGGCGAAGTCGACGCGGCTGTACTTGCGGATCTGCTCGGTCATCGGGCCGTACTCGCCCTCGTGCGTCCAGGCGTAGTACTCGCCGTCGTCGCGCACGGCCTGGCTGCGGTCGAGCGAGAGGTGCAGGAAGTTGTACCAGGTGAGTCCCCACTGAGCCCATTCGGACGTTGCCTCGAGGTCGAACTTCACGGGAATGTTGAAGTCGGTCGAGTCGAGGTCCTCGGCGTCGATCACGCTGCCGTCGTACCAGACCTTGTCCATGTTGACGGTCTTGCCGGACTCGAGCTCGCTGTAGCCCTGGTCGATTGCTGCGTTGCTCTTCGTCTCCTGCCATGCGGCGGAGAAGCGCACCCAGTGGTTCGCCTTCGCGAACTTGAGGGGCGCGGTGTTGTTGATGCTGAAGATCACGGAATCGTGCTCGGACTCGCCGCCGTTGTAGAACTCGCGCACAAAGCGCGTGTCGTAGCCGCTGCCCTCGGTCCTCGAGCGCGAGCGCACCTCGTCGTGGCCGTTGCGGTGCACGTAGGCGGCGGATGCGGACCAGTCGCCGAGGCGCTGCGTGAGGCCGATGCTGAACTCGTCGCTGAAGGGTGTCTTCAGGCGCTCGAGGCCGTCGAAGTCGTTGGCGGCGAACCAGCCGTCGGCGGCGGGACTGTCGTCGGAGGCGTAGTCGTAGATGTTCTCCATCCCGCCGTTCTGCGCTTTGTAGAGCGCGTAGGTGAGGATGTTGTGGCCGTAGTAGCGGTTGGCGCCCACGGTGATGACGGAGCCGCCGTTGCCGAAGAGGTCCCACGAGGTCGTGAAGCGCGGCGCGATGTTGACGTCCTTCGTGAAGTCGTCGTACTCGGCGCGCAGGCCCGTGCGGATCACGAAGTCGCCCACGCCCATCCTGTGCTCGCCGAAGAGCGCCGCCTGGTTGTAGTCGGCCTCGTACGTGCCCGCCTTCCAGCGCGTCGTGTAGAAGTCGGTCTGCGAGAATTCGCCGTAGTCCGACTGCATCACGGACTGCGTGACGCCCCAGCGGTAGTAGTTGCTGCCGCGCCTGTACTCGGCGTGCGTCGAGGAGAGGTCCGCGCCCGCGCTGAACTGATGGCTGACGCTGCCGACCATGACGGGCTCGCAGTCCATCCTCGTCTTCGCGTTGATGACGGACTGCGTGCTCTCGAGGTCCCCGAGACCGCCCGAGGCGGCCGAGGTCATGCTCGTCGTCGAGGTGCTCCCCGTGTCGTCCATGCCGATCGTATAGCGGTCGAGCTGCGTCCAGTTCTTGACGTCGCTCGTGCGCTTGTCGGTCATGCGCGTGTACGCGAGGGACGAGTCGAGCACGCCCGCCTTCATGCGGTGCTTGACGCTGGCCGTCAGGTTGAGGCCGTCGTGGTGATCCTCGTAGCCGGAGTCGGCGACCGTCGTGAGGAAGCCCTTCGACTCGTAGCCCGAATAGGTGAGCGCGAGACTCGCCTCCGTCCAGGGCGTCGCGTAGAGCGTGGCCTTCGCGAAGAAGTTGTCGGCCGTGCGGCGCTGCGTCTGCGTGCCGCCCGCGACCGGCGTCTCAAGAACGCCCCAGCCGGTCCAGTTCTGGTCGTCGGGCACGATGGAGACTCGGGTGCCCGGCACCTGAACGGTCGGGATCTTCGACTCGCGGCGGGTGTAGCCCACGACGACGCCGAGATTGTCGGTAATGCCCCATTCGCCCGTGAAGCCGTAGGTCTTCTTTTCGAAGTCGGTCTGGAACTGGGCGGGCTTCGAGACGTCCGCGTCGCCCGAGCCGACGTCGAGCGCGGAATCGGTGTGGATGCGGCTCCAGCCCGACTTCGTCATGCGGCCGAACACGCTGATGTGGTTTTCGCCCGACCAGCTACGGGTCTGAGCGTCGATGACGCCGCCCGTGAAGCCGCCGAAGGAGGCGGGAATGTTGTGGTCGTAGACGGTAACGCTGTCGATGAGGCGGCTGTCGACGTAGAAGCCCTGCTCGTCCGAGCCGCCGAGGCGCGTCGTCGTCACCGAAGTCTGCTCGGCGGGATCGAGGTCGCTGTTGGTCGAGATGCCGTCGAGCGTGTAGTTGTTCTGATAGGCGACCGAGCCGTGGATCGAAATGTTCGACGGCTTGATCTCGCCCATCTGCAGAGAGCCGTCGCCGTGATTGGAGAACTGGACCGCAGGATTGCTCTTGAGGAGGTCCGTGATGTTGCCGTCCTCCGTCGGACGCCTGGCGATGTCCTCGCGGGTGAGATGCGTGAACGACGTGAGGCTTTCGCCCGCACGGTCGCGCACGACGACGGATTCGCCTTCGTCTGAGGCTGGTTCGGCGGCGTCCGCCTGCGCAGGCTCCTCGACGGCGCGCGCAGCCTCTTCGGTCGAGGCCCAGGCGGGAGCCGTCGCGGCAAGCACGGCGGCGGCAATGAGAGTTCGGTGAAGCACCATGATCCGGTAGTCCGATTGAAAAAAGTCCAGAGATGTGCCCGTGCGCCCACGGGCGCGCAGTTCCCCGAATCTTATATGAGAATGGTTCTCATTCTTTCATTATTCTTTCTATCTGCGGATGCTTCTCATTTGCATTCGCCTATGGTGGACGACGATCATCACATAGTTGAGAATGACTCTCGCCTACTCGCAGTGCGAAAGAGCGTGGGCAAGTGCCGTCACCCGTCCTCGGACACGTTCGGGGTCGGACGCGCGGACCGATACCGCAAACACGTGATGTCTTTACGCAAATCCCAAGGGTTTACCCGCGGCTCATTCAGGCAGGAATCCGCGGCCGTCCGGGATCCAGAGAACGACGAAGCCCCTCGTCCGATGCAGGACAAGGGGCTTTCCGGGATTTCATTCATGCACGCCCGAAGGCGCGCGGACTGCGTCCGTCATTCGAGCACGGCGCCGCTCATGCCCGAGGTCACGAGCTTGGCGTAGCGGGCGAGGTAGCCCGTCGTGATGCGCGGGGCGCGGGACTTCCAGGCGGCCCTGCGTCGGGCGAGCTCCTCGTTGGTGAGGTCGACGCTGATGGTGTTCGCGGGGATGTCGATCGTGAGCATGTCGCCTTCCTCGAGGAGTCCGATCGGACCGCCCACGGCGGCCTCGGGCGAGACGTGGCCAATGGCGGCGCCGCGGGTTGCACCCGAAAAGCGGCCGTCGGTGATGAGCGCGACGCATCCGCCGAGGCCCGAGCCCATGATGGCGGAGGTCGGGTTGAGCATCTCGCGCATGCCGGGACCGCCCTTGGGACCTTCGTAGCGGATCACGACGACGTCGCCGGGATTGATGCGGCCGCCGTAGATGGCCTCGAGCGCATCCTCCTCGCAGTCGAAGACGCGGGCCGGGCCCGTGTGCATGAGCATTTCGGGCGCCACGGCCGAGCGCTTGACGACGCAGCCGTCGGGCGCCACGTTGCCCTTGAGGACGGCGATGCCGCCTTCCTTCGAGAACGGATCGGAAACGGGACGGATGACCTCGGCATCGAGGATCTCGCGGCCCTCGATGTTCTCGCCCACGGTTTTGCCCGTAACGGTCGGCAGGTTCGTGTGGAGCAGGCCCGCGCGGGCGAGCTCGTTCATGACGGCGGGGATGCCGCCCGCCTCGTCGAGCTCCTCGATGTAGCGGTGGCCCGCAGGAGCGAGGTGGCAGAGGTTGGGCGTGCGCGCGCTGATGGCGTTGGCCTCCGTGAGGTCGAGCTCGAACCCGCACTCGTGCGCGATGGCGGGCAGGTGCAGCATCGAGTTCGTGGAGCAGCCGAGCGCCATGTCGACGGTGAGCGCGTTCTCGAACGCCTCCTTCGTCATGATGTCGCGCGGACAGACGTTGTTCCTCACGAGCTCCATCACCGCAAGGCCCGCCTCCTTGGCGAGGCGATAGCGCGCGGACATGACGGCGGGAATCGTGCCGTTGCCGGGCAGCGCCATGCCGAGCACCTCGGTGAGGCAGTTCATGGAGTTGGCCGTGAACATGCCCGAGCAGGAGCCGCAGGTCGGACAGGACTTGTTCTCAAGCTCGAGGAAGGTCTTCGCATCGATCTGGCCCGTGCGAAAGCGGCTCACGCCCTCGGAGATGTCGGAGTAGGAGAGTTTGCGGCCGCAGGCGCGGCCCGCGAGCATCGCGCCGCCCGAGATCACGATGCTCGGGATGTTGAGGCGGGCGGCGGCCATGAGCAGGCCGGGCACATTCTTGTCGCAGGCGGCCACCATCACGAGGCCGTCGAACGGATGCGCCGTGGCCATCGCCTCGACGCTGTCGGCGATGAGCTCGCGCGAAACGAGCGAATACTTCATGCCCTTGTGGCCCATCGCCAGACCGTCGCAGACGGCGATGGCCGGGAAGACGATGGGCACGCCGCCGCCCAAGGCGACGCCCTGCTTCACCGCGTCCGTAATCTTGTCAAGAAAGACGTGTCCCGGAACGATGTCGTTCTGCGAGGAGACGACGCCGATAAGCGGGCGCTCAATCTCCGCATCGCAGAGACCGAGAGCCTTGAGAAGCGCGCGCTGGGGAGCCGCGTTGATGCCTTTCTTGAGGGGATCAGAACGCATGTAGAAGTATCCTGTGGTGAATTGATGAAGAGAGCCTTTCAAGTGGCCGTCCGATCATTCTATGGGAGCCTCCGGAGCGATTCCGACGCATCTACTCGAGATGTCTTAGGAGAAAAGTCCGAGGAATCTCGAGCGACGTCAAGAGGCGCGCAAATATAGGCCGGGAGCCTTCTTCCCCTTCTCTTCCCGCTTGAGGGACGGACCTTCCGGCATGCCGTCGTACAATGTTCGAAACATCCGGTCAGGACTCAAGACTTCGATTGCGGCCGCATCCGCCGCAGGAGACCCGCAACATGAACTTCTCGCCTCTGCAGCTCCGCAAGCCTGCACTCGCCGCTCTCGGCGAACGGGCCGAAAACCTCTTTCGCGACCATCACTACCGCGAGTGCACGCAGGTCATGCGCCAGTTTGCCAAGGGCGTGCTGCGCACGATCCTCAAGGACGACAGGCACACCTATTCGGAGATGATGCGCACGCCGCTCGTGCGCCAGCTCGCCGACAGCCTCACGTTCGAATACTTCCGCCGCATCCGCGATCTGGGCAACGAGGCCTCGCACTTCAGGCTCGGGACGTCCGGGACGATGCTCGAGACGGGCGAGCGCCACTACCGCGTGCGCACGGCCGACGACGCCGCCGAGTGCCTCAAGTACGGGCACGGGATCGCGGTCTGGCTCATGTCGCTTCTCGACCGCGAGTTCCGCTATCCCGACTTCAGGCCGCTCACGCCGCCCAGGGCGAGGAGTGCCGCGCAGGGCGCCCCCGTCGTCTTCAACCCCGACCAGCAGGCCGCGATCGAGCTCTCGCAGGGGCGCCATCTCGTGCTCGCGCCGCCGGGCTGCGGCAAGACCGCCATCCTCACCGAGCGCATCGCCGTCGCGCTCAAGGACGGCGTGAATCTTTCCGACATGCTCTGCCTCACGTTCACGAACCGAGCTGCGCGCGGCATGAAGGAGCGCATCGACGAGCGCTTCACGGACCGGTGCATGGACACCCTTTACGTGGGCAACCTCCACCGCTTCTGCTCCCGCCTTCTCTTTGACAACGACGTCGTCTCCGAGATCTCGACGATCCTCGACGAGGACGACGTCCACGACGTGATCGAGGGCCTTCTCATCGAGAACATCCCCGGCGGCTGCAGAGGACGGTCCCTGCCGGGCAACGCCGCCGACTACATCATGGCGCGCTCGGCAAGGCTCTTTCAGGAGGCGAACGGCTTCCCCGAGGAGACGTTTCATCGCACGCCAGAATTCGACGTCAACAAGAAGAACCAGGACGAGCTCGACGCCTTCGGACTGATCAAGGTCGACGACTTCGGCCGCTGCATCGAGCTCGACCATGCCGCGATCGACGCGGCCGCAAGGCGCTACCTCGAGTACAAGACCGCGCAGCACCTGCTCGACTTCAACGACCTGCTCCTCAAGGCCTGGGCCTGGCTCGACGCCACCCCCGAGGCCTGCGGGCGCTACGCCTGGATCCAGGTCGACGAGGTGCAGGACCTCTCGCCCCTGCAGCTCGACATCGTCAAAAAGCTCTGGAACGACTCGATCGACAGGAGCGTGTGCGTCTACTTCGGCGACGAGCAGCAGGCGATCTTCTCCTTCATGGGCGCCAAGCTCGACACGCTCAGGGCCCTTCACAAGACGCACGAGATCCACCGCCTCTACAGGAACTTCCGCTCGCCCGACTACCTGCTCAACATGTTCAACACCTATGCGCAGCGCGTGCTCGAGTGCGATCCCGAGTTCCTGCCCAAGGCCGAGAAGACGGTCGCAAGACCCGAAGGGGCCCTGCGCGCCATCCGCACGGCCACGCCGCAGTCGCAGCTGATGCTGCTGTGCGACCTGCTCGAAGGGCGACGCCCCGAGGAGACGACGGCCGTCATCGTGCCGAGCAACCGCGAGGCCGACGCCGTCAGCGCCGCCTTCAAGGCACAGGACATCGAGCACTTCAAGATCTCCGGCAGCGACATCTTCAGGCAGAACATCCTCAAGGCCGCCAAGGCCTACCTGAGCGTGCTCAAGGACGACTTCAGAAGCGCCCCCTGGGCCCAGCTCGTCTATCGGCTCAGCTCGAAGAAGAACCTCTCCCTCAAGAAGATCCGAGACTACCTTGCCGTCGAATTTCCCAGGCGCGGGCTTCTTGCCTCCGACCTCATGCTCTACAGCACGCATGACGAAAAGGAGCCCGTCAGCGCGCTCGAGGACTTCATGCGCGCCTACGAGGGCGAGCTCGTCGTCTTCGACACGGAGACCACGGGCCTTGACATCGGCCTCGACGAGGTGATCCAGATCGCCGCCGTCAAGCTGCGTGCGGGCGAAGTCGTCGAGCGGCTCGTGCTCTACCTTGAAACGGAGCGCGAGATTCCGAAGATGCTCGGCAACATCCCGAATCCGATGCTCGAGGAGTACGAGGCGCACCGCGCCGAGCTCGTCACGCCCGAGGCGGGCTTCAAGATCTTCCTCGACTTCGTGGGCTACGCGCCCGTCGTGGGCCACAACGTCGAATACGACGCCAACATCGTCAACGCCCAGTACGCCGTCCTCAAGGACCAGCTCAGGCGCGTGCGCGGCGATGCGGCGGGACCCGACGAGGACGTCGACCGCACCGAGCTCGTGCGCCGCTTCGACACGCTCAAGCTCTCCCATGCGCTCGAGCCCGCGATCCTCAAGGCCGCGGGCCTTGCGCGCCTTCCCTCGCACAAGCTCAAGGACCTCATCGCGGTCCTCGGACTCGAGGGCAGCAACACCCACAAGGCCGACGACGACGTCGAGGCGACCGTCAGCCTGCTGCGCTGGTTCCACGCCCAGGCCCGTCCGCTCGTCGAGCTCCAGCGGCGCTTCCTCTCCAACCCGAGCGTCGTGCGCATGTCCGACACGCTCAGGAAGATCGTGCTCCCGATGTTCCTCGAGCACAGGAACCTCATGTACCGCAGAATGCCCGCCGACGACGAGGCGATCCTCGTCCAGGTCTTCAGGCAGTTCATCGAGGCCCTGCCCAACTACACGGACGACGAGGGCGAGATCGAGAACATCCGCAAGAAGCTCCCGCTCATCTACGAGTACCTCGACCGCGTGCTCATCAACACGACCTCACAGCCGACGCTCTACGCGCAGCTGCAGAGAAACCTCGTGCAGATCAACTCCCTCAAGGAGCCCGACCTCTGCTCGAGCGACATCGTGCGCGACCGCGTCTTCATCTCCACGGTCCACAAGGCCAAGGGGCTCGAGTTCGACAACGTCATCGTCACCAGCGTCATCGACGGCACGTACCCGTTCTTCAAGAACCACGACAAGGCCGACATCCTCGAGGACGCCCGCAAGCTCTACGTCGCCATCAGCCGAACGAAGCGCACGCTCGTCCTGACGATGCCCGCGGCGAACGCCTGGAACTACGCCCAGAGGCCCTCGCGCTTCCTCGAGAGCATCTCAACCTACTTCGAGAAGTCCTCGGCATAGCCGCTGGAAATCCTCTCGAACAGAAACTGCCCCTGCCTTCACGGTGGCCGTTTTCGTTGACGGACACGACGTCAGGCGGCTTCGGCTTCGAAGGCGCGCTCCTCGAACCTGCGCTTGATGCGCTTCATGAGGCGCACGTAGAGGTAGAGCAGCGGCACGACGGTGACGGCCCAGCTGATCGGATAGACGATCATCAGGGTCACGTAGTCGGGGCTTGCCGCGAAGACGGTCCAGACCCAGATGAGGCGCACGGAGCACACGCAGATGAGGGTCGCCATGGCGGGCGGCATCGAGTAGCCGTAGCCTCGCATGGCGCTCGAGGAGACCTCCATGAGCACGCTGATGGGCTCGAAGCTCGCCACCCAGAAGATGCGCGCCATCGCGAGCTCGACGACGGCCGGCACGTCCGTGAAGAGTCCGAGCATCGTGCGTCCGAAGACGAGCACGAGCGCCACCATCAGGACGGTGGCGACCATGTTGAGGCCCGTGGCGACGTAGGTCGCGCGCTTGCAGCGCTCGAGGTTCTTCGCGCCGTAGTTCTGGCTCACGAAGGTCGTGGCGGCCAGACCGAAGGCGTTGATGAAGCAGTAGATGTTGATCTCGATCGTGAAGGCCGCGACCGAACCCGCCATGGCGTCCGCGCCGAGACTGTTGATGGCGGACTGGATGACGAGGTTCGAGATCGAGAAGACCGCGCCCTGAAGGCCCGCGGGCCAGCCGATCCTCACCATCGGGCGCAGCGCCGTCATGTCGATCCGGAACACCTCGCGCGGCTCAATGTGAAGCGGGCCCTCGGCCGTTATGAGGCTGAAGAAGAGGAGCGAGGCGGCGAGCGCGTTGGCGAGGACGGTCGCGAGCGCAACACCCGCCGTTCCCATGCCGAAGGCGAGCACGAAGAAGAGATTGCCCGCAATGTTGACGAGGGTCGCCGCCACCAGCGCCCAGAGCGGCGTCTGCGTGTCGCCCTGGCTTCGCATCACAGCGGCGAGGAAGTTGTAGATCGCAATGAAGGGCATGCCGAGAAGATAGACGCGCAGATAGGTGAGCGCATCGTCTCTCACGGCCTCGGGCACCGACAGCCAGTCCATGGCGGGCCCCGCGAAGCACTCGCCGACGATCGCCGCGCCTATGCCGAAGATCACCGCCGTGGCGAGCGCCGTGTGCACGGCTCTGTTCGCCCGCTCGGGCTCCTTCATGCCGAGCAGCCTCGCCACCACGACGTTGGCGCCGAGCGCAAGACCCATGCAGAACGCAATGATGAGGCCGATGACGGGCACGTTGTTGCCCACGCCCGCCATCGACTCGTTCGAGACGAAGCGCCCGAGCACCGCAACGTCGGCAGCGTTGAAGAGCTGCTGGAGCATGCCTGTGAAGGCGAGGGGCAGGGCGAAGACGATCATCTTGTCCCAGATCGATCCGTTGAGCATGTCGATCTTCTTGTTCTTGCGGCGCATATCCTTGCGTTGTCCTTTGGCTGGCTGTTGTTCTGCCGTCGAGTCCGGCACTTTCGTTCTTCCGTTCATTCTACCGCCCCCTCCCGCCCTTCCAAGAGTCCCGAAACGAGCGCGGAGCAGTCTTTTGAGCGACCTCACCCGCGCTTGGCGCGTCGGCCCTTCGCGGCGAGGCGATAGCGTTGCCTCGGGTTCTGGCGCGCCTCGGTGGGCTCGATGACGCCCGCCTCCACAAGACGCTTCACGCGCTTGGCGGCCGTCTGGCGGGAGACGCCCGCAAGGAGCGTGATCTCCTTGACCGAAAGACTGCCCGCCTCCGCGAGCCTCTCCCTGAGAATCGTCTCGAAGTCGGCCTGATCCGCACCCGCCAAAGGCGCTGCGGACTCGTCCGGAGCCTCCGCCCTCACCTCTTCTCTTATGTCGGCTTTTTCCTCCTCGGCCGCCTTTGCGAAGATGACCGTGAAGGCGGCGGGCGTGGTTTCGACGCGCACGGCGAGGCCGTCGGCCCCGCAGCCGAGGATCGCGGCAAACCCGAAGCCCGTGCCTTCGGCGGCGAGGCCGCCTGCGAGCGGCGTGAGGGAAAGCATGCGCGCGAGCCTTTCGTTTCGGCTCGCCCTGAGGCCCGCGTCCGAGGCGAGCGCCTCGGGCGCCATGCCGAAGAGTCCGCCCGGGCTCCTGATGTCGACGGCGTCCTCGAAGACGCGCACCCGCACGGGCATGCCTCGTCCTTCAGGCGAATAATCCCTGTGCTCAAGGGCGTTGACGAGCGCGGCGCGAAGGGCTCGGGCGAAGGCCCCATCCGTCGTTTCCGCGGCGGGCGCCCACGACGCCATGACGATCCTCTCCGCCTCCGCGGCCATTTCGGCGGCGGGGCCGGGCACGGGCTTCATGAAGAGCACTCTGCGGCCCTCGTCCGCGCCGTCGCCCCTCGGTCCCTCGAGGACCGACACCTCGAGCACGAGCCTCGGAAAATGCTTCTGCGGGAAGATCGAGCCGGCGACAAGGCCGCCGAGCGTCGGGCAGATCCTGCCGTCGACGCGGGTGAGGACGCCGAGCTGCATCAGGGCCGTCTCGTCGGAGAGTCTCGCGAAGACGTTCGGATGACGCTCCCTCGCAAAGCCGAGCATCGCGGCGATCCGCTCGGCCTCGAGCTCGTCGGGATTCGCGTGCTCGACGGGCTCAATGTCAAAGAGCGGCGGACAGCGCTCCTCCATCATGCGGTAGCGCTCATAGGCGGTCAGAGGCCTGGTGCCCTCGTCAGTTCTCAGAAAGGCGCCCGCACGGCCCGCGCCCTGCACGCGGGCGGGCCTGCGCCTGCGGTCGACCTCATGCACGCGCAGCCAGGCGACGGGCCGTCCGTCAACGGACGCAATCCCCGCCTCCGCGCGCACCTCAGGCTCCACCGCCCCGAGCGCCCCGCGAAGGGCCTCGACCGCCGCCTCGGCATCGAACCCCGCCGCAGACCGCCATCCGTCCTCAGGATCGGGGCCGATCAGAATCCATCCGCCCGCCGTGTTCGCAAGGGCCGAAACCGTCGCTGCAAGACTCTCGTCGGGCGCCTTGAGCACCTCGACGCTCCTGCGCAGATTCGCGCCCCTCATGAGACGCGCCAGCACGCCGCCCGCGTCCTCATTCCCGACTTCAGACATGCCGTCCTCCCGACTTGACAAATCAACTGTAAACCCTTCCGCCGGGGTGCACTCCGTCCGCTCGCGCAGCCCCGTCGCGCAACCGGAAATGGCCCCGCAACAGCTCAAACTGTAAACCTGCGGTACCGGAACTGTCAACCCCGCCCGCTGACAGTAACGCATACTTTAAACTACAGATCAGACATATTTTACCTTTACACTTGCCGACCCTCTTCCTCCGGCCGGCTCACGGAAAAGCATCCCGGTCATTTCCACTCACGACTGTAAACCACGCCCAACCACCTTTCAACCCTTTACAGTTGCAATCCCTCCGTCACTCGAAAATGCATCGTCATGCAACAACTGAAGCTTCAGCTCGACGGGTTCCGAAGCGCTTGTCTTCAGAGCCTGCGAGCCCGCCGTCTCGCCCCGAAGGACGGGCTGAACGCTGGTCGAAGATACTTTGCGAGCTGATTTTCATCGAGCGGCCTCGGCGCATTTTGAGGTCCTCTTTGGCGCAAAGACCGTACGTCCCCTTGAAGTGGCCTTCAAAATGCACCATGCCGCAACGGACGTTCTGATCCTCGAACCGATCCTTCGGGTATGGGCTGCACGAGGTTCCATCATCCCGGATACCTCAGGCGCGCCCGCGTACTCGGAGCCGCGGACGTCGTCGAGCGCTTCATCGTGAAGCAGTCCTGAAAACAATTCGGGCGCCCGCAGCATCTGCCGCAGGCGCCCGAATTGTTCTTGCCCGTCCCTCGACGGCGCCCTTTCCGGGCTTAGCCGCAGACCCAGAGGGCCGTGCGGTAGACGACGAAGGAGAAGGCGTAAGCGAGGAGCGTGTAGGCCACCCACAGGACGGCCGGCGCCTTCCAGGTGCCCATCTCGCGCTTGATGGCGGCGAGCGTCGCGAAGCACGACGGGCTGAAAACGAAGAAGGCGAGGAAGGAGAGGCCCATCGGGATCGTCCAGCTGTGCTGCAGGATCGGCACGAGGGCGTCCTCCGCGTCGCTCGCGGTCGCGTAGAGCGTGCCGAGCACCGAGACGGCCACCTCGCGCGCGCCCATGGCGGGAACGAGCGAGATGCACATCTGCCAGTTGAAGCCGATCGGCGCAAAGAGGGGCTCCAACGCGCGGCCGAGCATGCCCGCGAAGCTGTAGTTGATCGCGGGATCGGTCGCGCCGGCGGGCGCGCCCGGGAAGGTCGTCAGCACCCAGAGGAAGACCGTGAGCGCCAGAATGATCGTGCCCACCTTCTGCAGATAGATGCAGGCGCGCTGCCAGAGGCCGTGCGCGAGCGCGTCGATGCGCGGCAGGTGGTAGCTCGGCAGCTCGAGCATCAGCGTGCGGTTCTCGCCCTTGCCCGTCGTGTGCTTGAGGATCCAGGCGACGACGAGCGCGCCCACCATGCCGAGACAGTAGAGCGCGAAGAGCACGAGGCCCTGCAGGCCCACGCCCCAGACGGAGACGTCGGGCACGAAGGCCGCGATCATCACGGCGTAGACGGGCAGCCTCGCGCCGCAGGTGAGCAGCGGCGCAATGGCGATCGTCGCCCAGCGGTCGCGCTGGTTGCCGACGATGCGAGCCGCCATGATGGCGGGCACCGCGCAGGCGTAGCCCGAGAGAAGCGGCAGGAAGGAGCGGCCCGAAAGGCCCACCGAGCCCATCGTGCGGTCAAGCAGGAACGCCGCTCGCGGCAGGTAGCCCGACTCCTCCATCAGCAGGATGAAGAAGAAGAGGATCAGGATCTGCGGCAGGAACACCACCACGCCGCCCACGCCGCCGATGACGGCGTCGACGAGCAGGTCCTTCACGAACCCGTCGGGCAGGTGCTCGGCGCACAGCTCCCCGAGCATGTTGAAGCCCTCCTCGATCCACTCCATCGGATAGGCGGACCAGGCGAACACCGCCTGGAAGACGAAGAAGAGGATGATCATCAGGATCGTCACGCCGAGCCAAGGATTGAGCACGACGCGGTCGATGCGGTCGGAAAATTCGTCGGGGAAGATCTTGTCAAGCCCGAGCTTGCGCAGGATCCTGTTGAGGCGCGCAAGGTCGTCCTCCTCGGTCGCCTCGGGCACCCAGGACGACCAGGCGGATGGGTCGGAGAGAAGCTCGGTGAGCCTGTCGATGCCCTGCTTGCGCACGGCGATCGTCTCGACCACGGGCACGCCGAGCTCGCGCGAGAGGTCCTCGGCCTTGAGCTCGATCCCGCGGCGGCGCGCGAGGTCCATCATGTTGACCGCCACCACGGCGGGGAGCTTCAGGCGCTGCGCGGCCATGACGAGCTTGAGGCCGCGCCTCAGGTTCGTCGCGTCAAGCACGCAGACGACGAGGTCGGGCCTGCGCTCGCCGCGCGCGACGCCCTTGAGGACGTCGACCGTCACCTTCTCGTCGGGCGAGCGCGGATGAAAGGAATAGGTGCCCGGAAGGTCGAGCACGCGGATCTTCTCGGGCGCGCCGATGAGTTGGCCCTCGACGCGCTCGACGGTCACGCCCGCATAGTTGGCGACCTTCTGCTTCGAACCCGTCAGAATGTTGAAGAGCGACGTCTTGCCGGCATTCGGATTGCCGAGCATCGCGATGAGCGGCCCGGACGGATAGATGTCAACGGTGGAGACGGCCATCAGTCGCGCCTCCTCACCTCGATGCAGCGGGCCTCGACCAGCCTCAGCGCAAACGTCGAGACGCCGATGCGGACCGCGATCGGATCGCCGCCCAGAGCGGCCTTCTGCAACACCACGCACGGTTCGCCCGCGGTGAAGCCGATTTCCTCAAGCCAGATCTCCCAGTCTTCGGGAGCGCCTTCGGCATGGACGCCGACCACCTCGAGCTCGTTTCCGATGGCGGCCTTGTCCAGAGTAAATGTTTCGGACATTTTTAATTATTGAATGGGATTCTGTCTTCTTTCAGCCGTCCCTGCGGGCTCGCTAGGGGATCGACGAGTCCTGCAGAAAAAACGGAACTGAGAAGGAAAATGATTCTCTTTTAGATGAGTGACATTTTACCCTTTTGGCAGGCGATCGGCTAAAGGCAACAAAAAATATTCTCATCCAAATGCATGCGACGAACGCACGGTTTTGAGCCGTCCTCACGCATTACTGCGCGAACGGAATCCAACTGCATGCATTGTCGTTCTTCATGCCTTATTTTCAGAGACCGGCCTTCTCACGTCTCAGGAAGAGAAGAATGTCGCGAAATCGGGAAAAAGGTCAATCGCGGCCGGCAGGAAGAATCCTGAGGCAGAGCGCGCTGCAGACGGCAACGCTGGCGCCGGCGAGGAGCAGCGTGTCGAGCGAGAAATACATCATCAGATGCGGGAAGCAGAAGGCCGAAACGGAGGCCCCCACCCGGCCGACTGCAAAGATCGATCCGACGGCGCTCGCACGCAGAGGTGCGGGGAAGAGCTTGTTGGGATAAAGGTTGTCGAGCGTCGTCTGAAACCCGTAGCTGAAGGCGTACGCCCCGAAGAACAGGCTCAGGAGCATGGGCGAGGACTTTCCACACCCGCGAGCGACGCGGCCATGACGACGGCGGTCACAACCAGCACCTTCGCAGGGTTGATCGTGCGCTTCAGAAGCGTCATCGGAAGGATGCCGATCATGAAGAGCGTGTAGATGAGCGCAACGCGCCCGGTCTGGTCGGCCGATCCCGTCACGTCCGAGAGAATGATCGGGCTGTAGAACAGGATGACCGTGACGGGAATCGTCTGGCAAAGCCAGAATGCGCAGCAGAAGAGCCACTCTCGAGGCTGCGCGCGGAGCACGGCGAGAAGCCCCGCTCTCGGCCTGCTGCAGTTTTTTTATGTGGCCTGCCCCTGCGCACCGCTCTTTGCGACTCGACTACAATAGTCCGACCTCTACTCTTTTCGACAGCACCTCCCATGAGCAGTGAAAAAGCCATTCGAACCCGCGCCTCCATCATCGCCGCCGCACGCAGCATCATTCTCAAGGAAGGCATCGGCGCGCTCACCATGGATCGCGCTGCTCAGGAAGCCGGCATGAGCAAGGGCGCCTGCATGTACCACTTCAAGACGAAGCGCGCGCTTCACGCCGCGCTCATCGAAGACTATGCCGCCCACCTTGAAAGCCAGATGAAGCGCCACGAAGGTCTCTTCGAAGGCCGTCCCGACGAAACGCTCGTGCCGGGCTTCGTCGAATGGTTCAAGACCTTCGACGCCGACACGCGCGACTGGGCCGATGTCGGCGTCGCTCTGCTGTCCAACTTCTTTCACGACGAAGAACTCATGAAGCCCGTGCACGACTGGTACCAGAGACTCTGGGGCCGAATCCTCGCCCTTCCGGAAGAGGAGCGCGTGCCGCGCTTCGTGGCCATCATGGCGCTCGAAGGCTTCTTCTACACAAAGAAATTCGGCGTCAATCCGCCCTTTGCCGAGCTCAACATGCAGGCCTACGGCTTCATCAATGAAAAGCTCGTCGGACACGACGTTCCGAGCAAAAAACAGCGCAGCGCCTGACAACACTCCGTCCATCCGACAAATACTTGCGGCAATCTCAGAATCGCTTGAATCGGCCAAAGCTGTTGATTCACGGCTGCGTACCGCCGCGCCCGATCATGTCCGCCGCCATGCGGCAGAACGCTCGTGCCGCCAGACTCTGATACACGTGCTCATTCCAAGCGATGACCACCGTCTGCACGGGCAGCACGTCCTCAAGAGAGGCAAAACGGCAACGCCGGTGCAGTTCGTGCTGCCTAATGAGATGCTCCTGGCAGACAGTCCAACAAAGTCCTTCCGCCACAAACGGAAGCCTGAGTCCCGGCTTTAATGCCATCATCGGCATTGCGTGCACGGGAATGCCGAGCGCCCGGCTCAGTATCTCCTTTCTTTCCTGATGATTGCTGGGACAAAGAAACGGCAGTCCTGCAATCGGCATCAGATCGACTGAGGTTGCCTTTGGATAAACGCCTTCGCCATTGAATGGCACGCCGACGCTCGCATATTCCGGCGCATCGGGCACTGCCATCAGATATCGCTCCTCAACAAGCGGATAGGCGTTGAGATCAGCCGTCATGAGCCGTTGAAAAAGCACGCCGACATCGGCTCGCCCGGATGCAAGCGCATCAGGAACGTCCTCCAGCAAGAGATCCAATGTCAGGTCAAGCTCAACTTTCGGGTATGCACGTGCAAACGCAGCCGCGACCGGCATCAGCATGCTGATCGAGCGCTCAGAACTGCATGCAATCCGCACGCGTCCGGTGCGCAGCTCCTTGAAGTCGGCGCACTGCTGAAGCGTCTCCACCTCGATAAGCGCCATGCGGCGGAGGCTGTCGAAGACGACCTCGCCCAAAGGCGTCAGGCGAAGGGGCGAGGCATGGCGGTCCACGATCATGGCGCCGTATTTTTCCTCAAGACGCCGCAGGCTCTGCGAAACATGGGGCTGCGTCACGCCGAGCCGCTCTGCCGCTCTGCGAAAGCTCCTCTCCTCCACCAAGGCCTCCAGAAGGCCGAAAGCTCTTTGAGTCATGCTGCCACCAATAACAACTTAGTGATTGTTCATAAAACTTTGATTATTGGATTGTAATACATCGAGATTTATAGAATGCATTTCAGGCCTTCTCGAAAGATCGTGACCGGATCTTAAGACAGGCAACATTCAAAGGAGAAACACAATGCACAAGATCGCTCACATGACCGCCGCCGTCCTCGCAGCGACGGCCTGCTCCGCTCAAGCGGCCGACGTCATCGAACTCTGGCCCGAAGGCGCTCCCAACAAGAGCACCATCACGGCCGCCGAGGAAACGAACGCCCAGGGCTCCATCTTCAACGTCACGCGCGCCCGCCTCGAAGTCTCGGCTCCGGCCAATCCCAACGGCAAGGCCGTCATCGTCATCCCGGGCGGCGGCTACGGCAATCTGTCGATGAGCACCATTGAAAAGAGCTTCGTTCCGTTCTTCCATTCCCAGGGCTTCACGACGTTCGTGCTCAAGTATCGGCTTCCGAAGGGCAACCCGGAAGTGCCGCTCGCAGATGCCAACAAGGCCGTTGAAACCGTTCGCTCTCTCTTCGGCAAGTACAACCTGCACACCGTCGGCGTGATGGGCGCGAGCGCCGGCGGCCACCTGGCCGCCATGTCGAGCGTCTCCTGCAAGGGCGCCGCCTGCCCAGACTTTTCGGTTCTCGTCTATCCGAACATCACGATGATGCAGGAGGAATCCCAGCCAAAGAGCTCCTGCCGCAACAATCTCATCGGGCCCGCCCGCTCCGTGAAGTACGATACGACGTTCTCGGCGTACAAGCATGTTTCGCTTACGACGCCGCCCGCCTTCCTCGCCGTGTCCGCCGGCGATGAGTATGCCGGCAGCCTCGGCTCCATGCTCTACGCCCGCGCCATGATCGAAAACGCCCGCCCCGTCACGCTTCACGTTTACGAATCGGGCAACCACGGCTGGGGCGCCGAATCCTCCGCCGACTTCCCGGACGGCGACAACTTCCGCGCCGATCTCTCCATGTGGCTGAAGAAGATCAAGTAACAAGCTGCGCACAACCCATTGCGGGCGAGCCGGACCAGAATGCCCGCCCGCAATGTCATCAGACCAACAAAAGCTGTTTTGCTAGAAGGAGAACAGCCATGCTTTTCCAACGCACTCCTCTCGTCATGGCGCTCGTCCTCGCGGGCGCCTGCTCCGTGGCCACGGCCGCTCAGGCCGATGTCGTCCGTGTTGAATCCGGCGACCTCACGGGCTTCGTGAAAACCATCCCGGGCACGAACGTCCGAGTGGACGTCTTCCTCGGCGTGCCCTACGCGGCCGCCCCGGTCGGCCAGAACCGCTGGGCTTCGGCCAAGCCCGCCGCCGCATGGCGGGGCATCCGCCAGGCCGACACCGCCCCGCAGCCCTGCAAGCAGAAGGGCCAGGGTAGCGAAGACTGCCTCTACGTGAATATCTACAGACCCGCCGGCACCGCGGCCGGCGCCAATCTTCCAGTGGCCGTCTACGCACACGGCGGCGGCAATACGGGCGGCAACGCCAGCGAGCATGACGGCGCTCGTCTTGCCGCCGAAAACGGCATCATCGTCATGACGGTCCAGTACCGTCTCGGCGCCTTCGGCTTCCTCAAGCTTCCCAGCATGGATTCGTCCGCCGGCAACTTCGGCATCACCGACACGCAGACTGCGCTTGCATGGGTGAAGCGCAATGCCGCAGCCTTCGGCGGCAATCCCGACAAAGTCACGTTGGCAACCGAATCGGCGGGCTCGACCAATGCCTGTCGAATCCTCGTTGATCCGAAGTCGAAGGGGCTCGTGGCAGGTGTTATCCTTCAGAGCGAGGACTGCATTCACGACGTTGACTCGCCCAAACAGGCCAAGGAGCGCGCCGACAAGTTCCTCGTGCTCACCGGCTGTGCCGGCGAAGCAGATCCGCTTGCCTGCCTGAGGAAGCTCTCGACCGACAAGCTAGCCGTCGCCAGCGCCGCGCTCGGCGGCTGGAATCCCGTTTCCGACACGAGCGCCGTGAGCGAAATCGCCAAGGGCAACTGGATCAAGGTCCCGGTGCTCTCCGGCTCCAACAAGGAGGAGGGCCGCTCCGCCGGCGCCGCCTATGTCGGCTGGAAGTATCCCGACTACAAGGCCTGGGTCGTCAAGCTCGTGGGCGAGCAGAGCGCCGTCGAGGCTCTGAAGATCTACGATCCGAAGAAGCACGAAGGCCAATACGCGCTTGAATACACGATCGGCGACTTCATCACCGACAGCGGCATGCGCGGCTTGGGCGGCTGCACCAACCTGACGCTCGCCGAAGCAATGGCCCAAACCGGCGCCTCGGCGCCCTGGATCTACACATTCGAGGACTCCACCGTGCCCACGTCTCCGAGTCGCCACAAAGGCTACGACAACGCCGCAAGCCATGCGGCCGAGCTCACCTACCTCTTCCCGGATGCCGGCCAGTACCTGCCGCGCTCCGTCCGCATGACGGACGAGCAGCGTGCGCTTGCACGCCAGATGCGCGCCTACTGGGGCAATTTCGTCAAGCACCAGAACCCGAACGGCGAAGGCCTCCCCGTCTGGAAACCCTTTGAGGGCGAAGGCGCCATGATGGCACTTCGACTCAACGGCAAGAGCCAGACCGTCCCCGCCTCGTACTTTGCGGACCTGCACCACTGCAGCTTCTGGCACTCGATCCCCGTCGTGCTCGACCGCGGCGACCGCTGATCGAACCTCATGGCGAAGCCGCCTCCCGGTCGGCTTCGCTCAAAAGTCCCGCCGCCAGGAGGCGCGCTCACTCACATGAGATGAGCGCGCCTCTTTTCTTTCTTCTCCACTGCCGCAGCCCCTCCCTCGTTTTTGCAGTCCATTCGTCTGCTTCCGAGACATTTTCTTCAATCACAAGCTCAAGGCGTCCACTCTCCAAAATACCTCGAGGGAGGTACACACAAGCACTTTATCCTAATTCTAACGATGTATTTCTTTTAAATTTCAATAAGTTATTATTATCAGACCCCTGCTATTTCTAGCGGCTTGAGCTCGGCGCCGAGCCCTCTTCAACCACGGAGATCCCCACAGATGACCGAGATGACCGCCCCCGCGCGAGTGCGCGAGATTCCCTACAACTACACGTCGCTCTCGGACCGCGAGATTGTGATCCGTCTCCTGGGCGAAAAGGCCTGGGACACGATTGAGTCTCTTCGCGGCTCTCGCCGCACCGGCCGTTCCGCCCGCATGCTCTTCGAAGTGCTCGGCGACATCTGGGCGGTCGAGCGCAATCCCTATCTGGTCGACGACCTGATCGTGCACCCGAAGCGCCGCAAACTGCTCGTGCGCGAGATGAGCCGCCGCCTCGAGGCCGTTCGCCAGCGCGCCGAGGGCAATGCCGACGTGCTTCGCCTCGTCTCCGAGGCGAGCGCCGCCGTGTGCCGCTTCGACAACAGCTTCCCGAAGCTCATCGAGCGCCGTGCCGAAGTGAAGCGCCGTCTGTCCGCGATCACCGATCCGGACAACATCCGCTTCGACGGCTTTGCGCGCGTCACGCACGTCACCGACGCCACCGACTGGCGCATCGAGTATCCGTTCGTCGTCCTCACGCCCGACCGCGAGGAGGAGATCGCGCCCCTCGTGCGCGCGCTCTTCGAGCTCAAGCTCACCATCATTCCGCGCTCGGGCGGCACGGGCTACACGGGCGGCGCCGTTCCGCTGCACCCCGACACGGCCGTGATCAATATGGAGAAGTTCGACCGCCACAGCGGTCCCGTCATGCGCCGCCTGCCGGGCGTCGAGGGCGAGCATCCCGTGATTGAATGCGGCGCGGGCTGCGTCACCCGCCGCATCGAGGAGGCCGCGGCCGCCGCAGGCCTCGTCTTCGCGGTCGACCCCGCCTCGGCCGACGCCTGCTGCATCGGCGGCAACGTCGCCATCAACGCGGGCGGCAAGAAAGCCGCCCTCTGGGGCACGACGATCGACAACCTCGCCTGGTGGAAGATGGTCGACGTCAACGGCCGCATGATCCGCGTCGAGCGCGTCAACCACAACTTCGGCCGCATCCACGAGGTCGAGACCGCCGAGTTCGACATCCACGAGCTCTCCGACGAGGGCGCGGTCGTCAGGACAGAGCGCCTCTCGATTCCGGGCCGCACCTTCCGCAAGGCGGGCCTCGGCAAGGACGTCACCAACAAGCTTCTCAACGGCCTGCCCGCCATACAGAAGGAAGGCACGGACGGCATCATCGTGAGCGCCGCCTTCGTGCTGCACCGGATGCCCGACTTCGGCCGCACGGTCTGCCTCGAGTTCTACGGCACCGTGGCCGAATCCACACCCGCCATCGTCGAGGTGCGCGACTTCGTGCGCGGCCATCCGACGGTCGAGCTTGCGGGTCTCGAGCACATCGACTGGCGCTACGTGCGCGCCGTCGGCTACCGTGCCAAGCTCGAGGGCCGCGGCATGCCCAAGATGGTGCTTCTCGCCGACATCGTCTCCGACAACGAAGCCGACCTCGACGCCGTGGCCGAACGCTGCTGTGAAATGGCGCGCGCCCGCGGCGGCGCGGGCTTCATCGCCCGCACGTCCGCCGATCGCAAGGCCTACTGGAAGGAGCGCTCCCGCACGGCAGCCATCGCCAAGCACACCAACGCCTTCAAGCTCAACGAGGACGTCGTCATTCCGCTCGAGCGTCTCGGCGAATACTCCGACGAGATCGAGCGCATCAACATCGAGTTCTCCTTCAAGAACAAGATCCGCATCGCGGGCGCCTTCATCGAGCGCCTCGCCGACACCGCGCTCGACGAGCGTCCCGGCATCACCTTCGCGCGCGACCTCGCGGCCCGCGTCAGGACCCGCTGGGAGGAAATGCGCGCCGCCATGGACGGCGACGCCGCGCCCTATCTCGCCGAAGGCGTCGAGCCCCGCGAGGGCGAGACCGTGTTTCTCGCCATGCGCGACGGGCGCCTTCGCATCTCCGTCAAGCGCGAGATCCTCGAGATCCTCGCCGCGGCGCTGCCCGCCGACGTGATGGCCGAGCTTCACGCGCTCCACAAGAAGCACGTGAGGAGCCGCCTCTTCGTCGCGCTCCACATGCACGCGGGCGACGGCAACGTCCACACGAACATCCCCGTCAACTCCGACGACTACGGCATGATGCAGGACGCCGAGCACACGCTCGGGCGCATCATGAGCTGCGCCGTGAAGCTCGGCGGCGTCATCACGGGCGAGCACGGCATCGGCCTCACGAAGTTCGAGTTCGTCACCGACGAGGAGCTTCGTCCCTTCCGCGAATGGAAGAACAGGATCGACCCCGAGGGCCGCTTCAACAAGGGCAAGCTCATGCCGGGCGGCGGCCTCGAGCGCGCCTACACGCCCTCGTTCGAGCTCTTCCGCGCGGAGTCCCTCATTCTCGAAAATTCGGGCCTCGGCGCCATCTCGCAGTCCGTCAAGAGCTGCCTGCGCTGCGGCAAGTGCAAGCCCGTCTGCACGACGCACGTCCCGCGCGCCAACATGCTCTACTCGCCGCGCAACAAGATCCTCGCGCTCGGGCTGATGACGGAGGCCTTCCTCTATGAGTCGCAGACCCGCCGCGGCCTTTCGCTCAAGCACTTCAACGAACTCGTCGATCTGGCCGACCACTGCACGATCTGCCACCGCTGCGTCAAGCCCTGCCCCGTCAAGATCGACTTCGGCAAAGTGACCACTGCCGTCAAGGCCTTCCTCAACCGCTCGGGCCACAGGGATCTCAATCCCGCCGCGCTCGCGGGCGGCGCGCTCGTCGACGCCGTCAACCCGATCGCCGTGCGTGCGCTCCACGCGGGCGCCGTTCGCGCGGGCTTCTCGCTGCAGCGCCTCGGCAACGAGCTCGCCGAGAAGTACCTCGCCGCGGACCTTGCGCGCATTCGTGAAAAGCCCGCCAACACCACGGGCCGTCCGAGCCTCAAGGGCCAGGTGATCCATCTCGTCTCGACGCCGCTTCCGGGCCGCATGCCCAGACAGACCATGCGCGCCGCGCTCGGCATCGAGGACGAGGTCACGATCCCGATTCTTCGGCGTCCCGACATGCCCGCCGACGCCGAGGCCGTCTTCTACTTCCCGGGCTGCGGCTCCGAACGCCTCTTCGGCGACGTGGGCCTCGCCGTCGAGGCGATGCTCATGCACGCGGGCGTCCAGACCGTGCTCCCGCCGGGCTACCGCTGCTGCGGCCACCCGCAGCTCGCCTACGGCGAGACCGCCAAGGCCGAGAAGATGATGACGGAGAACCGCGTGCTCTTCCACCGCATGGCCAACACGCTCAACTACCTCGACATCAAGACCGTCGTCGTGAGCTGCGGCACCTGCATCAAGGCGCTCGACGAGTACGAGTTCGACCGCATCTTCCCGGGCTGCCGCATCATCGACATCCACGAGTTCCTGCTCGAGCGCGGCATCACCATGCCCGTGCACGCCGACACGTACCTCTACCACGATCCGTGCCACACGCCGCTCAGGCTCAACCCGCCGCTCGAAACGGTCAAGAAGCTCACCGGCGCCAACGTCGTGCAGTCCGAGCGCTGCTGTGGCGAGTCGGGCCTCTTCGCCGTCAAGCGCCCCGACATCGCCTCCCAGGTGCGTCACCGCAAGTTCGAGGAGATCGAGAAGGCCAGGGCCAAGGCCGGCAGCAAGGGCCACGTCAAGATGCTCACCACGTGCCCCGGCTGCCTGCAGGGCCTCTCCCGCTATGAGGAGCGCGCCGACATGGACGCCGAGTACATCGTCGTCGAGATGGCCCGCCAGATCCTGGGCGCCAACTGGCGCGACCAGTTCATCCGCACCGTGAAGAACGGCGGCATCGAGAAGGTTCTCGTCTAGGAACGCCTTCTCTCCGGGCTGCCCCCTTTCCCTGCCCCGCAGTTCGCAGCCGCGTCCGACGGCTTCGCGCCCCGGCGTCCAAGCACGCCGCCCCATGGTTTTCCCTCTTGCGCGTGCGTTTCGAAATGCAAGCGTATTCTTCAGAACAGGCTCGGGGCGCGCGCCCTGACTTATCCTTCGGCTAAGAGAAACAACACAAAGAAGGAACCCACACCATGCTGACGACCAACAGAAGGCCGTTGTCAAGGCAACTGCTCCCATCCTCGCCACCAACGGCGAGGCGCTGCTCGCTCACTTCTACTCGCGCCTCCTCACCCACAATCCGGAGCTCAAGCAGCTCTTCAACATGACGCACCAGCGCACGGGCTCCCAGCCGCGTGCGCTCGCACATGCGGTCCACGCATACGCGACCCTCATCGACGATCCGTCCGTGCTTGCGGGCGCCCTGAGGCATACCGCCATGCGGCACTGCTCGGTGGGCGTTCGCGCCGAGCACTATCCGATCATCGGCCGTCATCTGATCGCCGCCATCCGCGAGGTGCTCGGCGAGATTGCGACGCCCTCCGTCGTCGACGCCTGGTCCGCCGCATTTCCGCAAGAGACGGCCTCCCTGCAGGCATGGTCTCGAACGTCCTCTGCGACCTCGCAGCCGGCGACCTCGTCGACCTCTCCGCGCCGACGGGCGGCTTCCGCCTGCCCGAGGGCGACGCCCCGCTCGTCTTCATCACGGCGGGCATCGGCGCCGCCATGCTCCGCAGCGTGGACGAGCACCGCTCCGTCACCTTCAAAAGGGCGGGCCGTCCCCTCGGGACGGCCCGCCCTTCTTTCATTCGGCCACTTCCTCGGGGTTTCCCTATTGTGACTGTGTGAATTCACACAGAAACCCAATCCCGAAAATCCGATCATGTTCTCAATGCGGTTTTTGACCGAACCGCATGTGCAAGAACAAGACGCCGAGACCACGGCGTCCACAAGGAGAACAGTTATGAAACTCAATCGTCGTCAGCTCATCGGCGGCGCGGCCGTCATGGCCGCCATGCCCGGCATCCCGTCCGCCTTCGCCACCGTGAAGGAGGAAACCCGCGACCTCGTGATCGTGGGCGGCGGCCTCGGTGGTCTTTCCGCTGCGAACGCGGCCGTCAACAAGGGCTACAAGGCACTAGTCATTGAAAAGCTTCCGTTCCTCGGCGGCGCAGGCATCATGCCCGAAGGCTCGCTCGGCATCAACACGAAGTACCAGAAGGCCCATGGCATCAAGACGACCGCCCAGCAGGTCCTCGACGCCGCCCTCCAGTTCCACCACTTCCGCGCCGACCCCGCCGTGCTTCGCGTCCTCATCGAGGAATCAACCCGCACGATCGATGAAATCATCGACATGGGCGTCGAACTTCGCGGCATCCGCACGATGTATCCGAAGGAAGAGTCGCTGATGTGCTGGCACCTAGTGAATCCTCTCCGCCCAATTATTAATTGGACGGGGCTTCCCTGCCTTTTACCGGCAAGGACTGCCTGGGCACAGATAGCGAGCAAGCTCAGAAATCTGCGTTCACATGGAACGCAGCTCCGCGCAAACCCGAATTAGGGTGTCCAGGGTGCGTGTGACCCTCTTGGCACATCCCGGAACTTTTGCCGAGATGCGCCGCCATTTCGTCACCGAAATGGACTTCTCGTACTCCCTCAGGAAGTACCGAGCTCCTATGTTGTACGAAGAAGACAGGTCGCACGAATAGCGCTTGCCTGTCTGAAACGTACACATGCTGTAGTTGTTCGTGTCTCTTGTAACGACACCGGTGCCGTCAAAGGCAAGCTTCGACGTGTTCCAAGCACAGACGCGACGAATGCGGATTCCGCACCGGTGCGCCTTGTGCTCCACCATCTTCTGGACAGACTTGGCTCGCCAGTGATGGAGTCGCTGACGTTTCGAGCCGCGTTTACGGCCCGCGAGATCAAGGTGTTCCATGACAATGACGTCGACCTTGAATTCGTTCGCAACTCCTGCGATGAAGTTGGCCGTCTTGACGGCAATGTCCTGGTTGACACCATTCGCTCTCGCCCAAAGCCTCGGCGTGCGTTTTGCACCGTTGCTTTGAGCTTTCCTGATGCGCCGCAAGGCACGTTCCAAAGAGTCTTGCTCTACCGGCAGCTTCTTAAAACG
>ENA-UERX01000241-UERX01000241.1-human-gut-metagenome-genome-assembly--contig:-NODE-241-length-40773-cov-33.693827_pt1 | contig 40773 bp, 38 predicted proteins | sample MGYA00242992_ERZ507993 | MGnify/ENA primary metagenome ERZ507993 (study PRJEB26167, sample SAMN06115487) | human gut metagenome | host: Homo sapiens | place: China:Chongqing | collected 2015-04-10... | reverse complement strand
ACCATGGAGCGGGCGCAAGCCCTTGGCTTGCAGTTCTGCAAGGACAACTTCCCCGGTCATCCCGCCATCGTCTGCACTCACCCGGATGGGCATAACCGTTCGGGAAATATCCATGTCCACATCGTGATCGGCAGCGTCCGAATGCGCGAGGTGGAACGCAAGCCCTATATGCAGAAGCCCCGCGACTGGCGCGAGGGTATGAAGCACTCCAGCACCGCCCAGACCATGCGGCACTTGCGTGTCGAGGTCATGGAACTGTGCGAGGGTGCTGGTCTGTACCAGATCGACCTGCTCAACGGCTCGAAAGAGCGCGTGAGCGAAGCCGAGTATTGGGCGCGTAGGCGCGGCCAGATGAAACTTGACCGCGAGAACGCAGCCCTTACCGCAACTGGACAGCAGCCCCGGCAGAAGAAGTTTGAAACTGTGAAGGATACTTTACGGAGACAGATTTCGTCTGTATTGTACCGTGCCACGAGCTTTGAAGATTTTTCCGACAGGCTCTTGCAGCAGTACGGCATTGCCGTCAAGGAAAGCCGTGGGCAACTCAGCTATCTGCCCGCTGGCAGAACGAAGTTTATCCGAGCGAAACATCTCGGTGACAAGTTCGATAAGGCAGCAGTGCTTGCCACGTTGCAGGCAAACGCCGAACGCAAACCCAAGGCGCAGTTCAAGCAGGATACCATCGGGAAACTGATCGACATCCAGTCGAGGATGACCGAGGGCAAGGGCATTGGCTATAAGCGTTGGCTCACGAAACACAATCTCAAAGTTATGGCACAGACCGTGAAGCTTCTGCAGGAAAAGGGCTTGACCGACGAGGACGCTCTAAACCAGCGCATCGCTGAACTGGAAACCAAGTATCACGATGCACTGGCGGTGGTGAAAGACCTCGAAGGTCGCATGAAGGCCAACAAAGAACTGCGCTATCACATCGCAGCCTACACCAGTACCAAGAATGTTGCCCAGCAGTTAAAGACCGCCAAGCGCCCCGCAGTCTTTGAGGAACAGCATCGTGCAGAGCTGACAGCATACCGGGCGGTAGCAGCCTATTTCAAGGCAAACAACATCACAAAGCTGCCCAGCCCGAAAAAGCTGGAAGCCGAGTATGCACAGCTGGCATCCGAAAAGGCAAAGTTCTATGAGCAGTACAAAGAAGCCAAGGAAGAACTGCTCAAGCTGAAAACCGCAAAGCAGAATGTTGCGTCCTTTTTCCGGGAGGAAGAACAGGCGCAGCAGGAGAGATAAAGGAGTGTGCGTATGATCAACTTGAAAATTGACCCGGAGTTCCAGTCCCAGATTCCTCCGCTGACCGATGATGAATTTAAGCAGCTTGAAGAAAATATCCTCAAAGAAGGCAAGCTGCTCTCTCCTTTGATCGTTTGGAATAACACCCTTGTTGATGGTCACAACCGTTATGCCATTCTCCAGAAGCATCCTGAGATTTATTTTTCCACTATGCCGCTCCGATTTGAGAACCGCGAAGAAGCCATTGCGTGGATTTGCCGGAATCAGTTGGGACGGCGAAACCTGAGTCCCGAACAGAAACGCTATCTGCTTGGGAAGCAGTACGAAGCCGAGAAGAAGGCTGCAAAAATCTTTCGGGGCAATCAGTACACTTTAGCAAAGAAAAGTGGTGGTGCTCACGATGATAACCACCACTCCGGGAAGAAAACCTGCGACCGAATCGCAGAAGAAAACGGTGTCAGCCGTGCCTCTGTTCTCCGTGCCAGCCACTATACACGAGGCATCGACATCGCGGACAACCTCTTTCCTGGCATCAAGCAGAAAGTCTTTTCCGGCGAAGTGAAGTTCACCAACGAAGAAATGTCCAAGCTCGTGCTGAGCAGTCCTGACAAACGGCAGGATGTCTTTGCTGAGATCATGCACCCGGAGATTACGAAAGCGATGGAAACTGCAAACGCAGACCCCAAAGCAGATGAGCCGGTTCCGATGCCCATATCCAACCCCGAACAGTTCAAAGGCTACCAAGTCCCGGACGAGTGCATGAAGGTCTACAAAACCCTGAGCATGGCCACAGAAATGATGCGAAACACATGGAAACGAGTGCTCAAAAATAACCAGAGCTACCTGTCTGACCCAGAAAAGCAGAAAGTTCTCCGCTATGCCATGCAGCGGCCAGCCCACTACCTGAATGAGTTGGAAGCCTGCATGGAGCAGATTCTTTCTGAAAGCATCGAAGAAGCTGAAAAGACCGCATAACGACAGGCACTTGTAAGCCATCAATGAATCCACCAAAAGCAAGTGCAGGGCAGAAAACTTCCGCGCCCTTGCGCCTGATGTGAAATGGAATCCTGATTTTCCCGCCCGCCTTCGCTGCAGTGGGACGATCAGAGGAGTGTGCGTTTGAACAAGAAGAAAAAATCCACAAATCTTTCCCCTTACCCCGATGAAGCCATCGAACGTCTGGCACGGGCATTCTACCCGGCGATTCTTGCCTGCTGGAACAGCGAGGAAGGTCAGCGGGAGTTTGCTGCGTGGCAGGCAGAACAGGCTCATCTCTCCGGCAAAGAAAAACAGGAAGTTCCCGATGGGGAACTCCCTGCCTTACTTATCGTGTGTGGATTTTCAGGGTGCGTCCGGCAGGGCGCACCCTGTTTTTGCGTTCAGTCCTCTAGTCCGTGACTCCCAGCCACGTTCTTCAAATATTCCTCCGGTTCGCCGTTCAGAATCAGTTCAGCATACGCCAGCGGGTCGTTGTAGATGAGGTAATCCAATTCTGCCCTCTGCGCCATAGTGACATCCAGCGCATCCTCGACCCCGGTGCAATCAATGGAAATTTTGCGCCCATCCCGGAGTAGCAACTCCACGCACCCGGTGTCCATGTTAAACTTGCAAGCGCTTGCATCGTACTTCATAATCCTGTCCTCCTGAAATCATTGTCTAGTTTGTATCGGTCAATCTATGATTTCGGATTTCATCTTCTGCCGGGAACCTCTATTGAGATTTCCGAAGAAAATAAATAATCCGAACCCATCTCCTATTGGAAATAAGTTCGGATTATTTTTGTCTGGTCGGAGTGGCGAGACTCGAACTCGCGGCCTCCTGCTCCCAAAGCAGGCGCGCTACCAACTGCGCAACACCCCGGCATCTGGCGGCACGGCTGCACCGCCAGAATATAGTATATCTTTTTTTGCGCGGTTCGTCAATACAGAATCCGCAGTTAGGGGCATCGGTACTTTTCGACTTTTTCAGCCAATAAAAGCAGCAGTGAGGAAGCGGGCGATGACAGGCATCTTTTGCAAAAGGCGAGGTTTTGGTGCAACTGCTGAAAAGCGGATGCAAAAACTGGACAGAACACAAAACTTGTTGCGCTCTAGTTGCAAGCAAGCCGGAAAGGTGCTATCATAACACTATATCGCCGGGAAGTGCGGCGGTGGGAAATTAGACAGAGGCTGAAAAGAAAGGCACGGCGTAAGCGATGACGATACAGGAATGCTATAAAAAGATGGGCGCGGACTATCAGGAGGTGTTGGGACGGCTGCACAACGAAGCCATGATTGGCAGATTTGTGCGGATGTTTTTGCAGGACGACAGCTTTCAGATCCTGGAGGAAGCGCTGCGCAGGGGAGACGTAAAAGAGGCATTCCGTGGGGCGCATACCCTCAAGGGCGTCTGCCAGAATCTTGGCTTTTCCAACCTGTACGCGCCCACCTATACCCTGACCGAGACCCTGCGCGCCGGGCAGCTGGAGGGCACACAGGAGCAGTTTGCAAAGGTGGCAGAGCAGTATCAATGCACGATGGACGCCATCCGTGCGCTGGACTAAAATAGAATGCGGTGTCGGGCGGCTTTCGGGCTGCCCGGCATTGTTCTTTTATGGGATGCGTCTGAAAGCACAGAACCGCCCCCTTGTGCCGCCGCACAGTTTGCGGTATGATAGACAAAAAAGAGGGAAGGAGACTCCATTATGTCCAAACATATCCTTGTCTGTCTGCCCATCAGCGCAGAGCAGAGGACCCGCATTGAGGCGGTGCAGGGCTTTGCATATCGCTTTACCACCCCGGATACTGCCACGGTGGAGGATGCCCTGTGGGCAGATGCCGTGCTGGGCAATCTGCCGGTGCCGCTGATCCGGCAGAACGGCCATCTGGAGTGGTTTCAGTCCAACGCAGCGGGCCCCAATAACTATCTGGAGCCGGGGGTGCTGCCGGAGAAGTGCATCGTGACCAACGCCACCGGTGCTTATGGGCTTGCCATCAGTGAGTGTATGCTGGCAATGTGGCTCAGCCTGCTCAAGGAGCTGCCCACCTATCGGGACAACCAGCGGGAACACCGCTGGGCACCCACCGGCCACTTTGTGGGCAGCATTGCGGGCAGCCGGGTGCTGTGCGTGGGCATGGGCGATATCGGCTCGAACTTTGCCCGGCGGGCGTATGCGCTGGGGGCAGAGGTGGTAGGCGTGCGCCGCACCGTGCACCCGGATACTCCCTGCCCGGACTACTGCACCCGGGTGGTGGCGCAGAGCGCATTGGACGCAGAGCTGCCGCAGGCCGACCTTGTGGCGCTGAGCCTGCCCGGTACGCCGGAGACACTGCATCTGTTCGGCGCAGAGCGGCTGGCGCTCTGCAAGCCCGGTGCTATCCTGCTCAATGTGGGGCGTGGCACTGCCGTGGACGGCGAGGCGCTGGCAGCGGCTGTGCACAGCGGGCAGCTTTCCGGCGCAGGGCTGGACGTGACCGACCCTGAGCCGCTGCCGCCGGAGCATCCTCTGTGGGCAGAGCCGAACGTGATCATCACACCCCATGTCACCGGCGGCTTCAGCCTGCCCAAGACGCTGGACAATATCGTGGATATCTTTGCACATAACCTCAAACGCTATGCCGCCGGCCAGCCGCTGGATAACCAGATGGACCGCCGCACCCAGTACGCCAGCGGCGCACGGCTGCAAAGCACGCTGTAAAAAGCAAAAACTGCCGCACAACTGTGCGGCAGTTTTTGCTTTTATAGTTTACAGCATCACTGCGCCTGTGCAAGGCAGGCGTCCATGGCGGTAAAGATGGCCTCGCTGGTCATGGTGGAACCGGTGATGGCGTCCACACCGGCGGTGGAGCCGGTCTGTGTCAGCTGGGCAGCCAGCGTCTCGGCAGCTTTGCCGCCCAAGTCCGGGGTCTCGGCAGAGGCGTCCACTTGTACGGCGGTCACCTTGCCGCCGGTCACGGTGACTGTGACGGTCACCTCGCTCAGGCAACCCTGTGCAGAGGAGGTGTAGCTGCCATCGGTCAGAGGTGCGGCGTTGTCGGCGGCGGGTACGGTGCCGGTGTTGTGGATATACAGGTTCAGCACAATGCCCATCAGCACGGTGGCCACCAGCATGAGCAGGATATTACGGGTCATTTTTGCGGTCATGGTATGGTATCTTCTCCTTGAGGATGATTATTTTGCGGGCTTGAAGCTGTCGCGCAGGGTGACTACCCGGTTGTACACGCCGGGGTTCTTGCTGTCTGGGGTAAAGAAGCCGGTGCGCACGAACTGGAACTTTTCGCCGGGCTTTGCGTCCTTCAGGCTCTCTTCCAGCTTGCAGCCGGTGCGCACGGTGACGCTTTCCGGGTTCAGGTAGTCCTTGTAGTCACTGCCCTCGGGAATGCCGTTCATGTTGGCTTCGGTGAACAGCTTGTCGTACAGACGCACCTCGGCGTCCACGCAGTGTGCGGCACTTACCCAGTGGATGGTGCCCTTGACCTTGCGGCCGTCGGCGGGGTTGCCGTTGCCGGTCTCGAGGTCGGCAGTGCAGTGGATGGCGGCGATGCTGCCGTCGGCGTTCTTGTCCACGCCGGTGCACTTGACGATATAAGCACCCATCAGGCGCACCTCGCCGTCCACGGTCAGGCGCTTGAACTTGGGAGGCGGAACCTCGGCAAAGTCCTCAGCGTCGATCCACAGCTCGCGGGTAAAGGCCACCTTGCGGGTGGTGGTATCGTTGGCCTCGCGGTTGGGGTTGTTGGCTACGTCAAAGTATTCGGTCTTGTCGGCAGGGTAGTTGTCCACCACCAGCTTGACCGGCTCCAGCACGGCAATGCGGCGCTGTGCGGTCAGGTCCAGCTCGCTGCGGATGCAGGCTTCCAGCTGGCGCATATCGATCAGGTTGTCAGACTTGGAGATACCGGCTTCCCGCACGAAGGTGAAGATGGAGGTGGGGGTGTAGCCGCGGCGGCGCAGACCGCACAGGGTGGGCATACGGGGATCGTCCCAGCCGTCCACGATGCCCATTTCCACCAGCTCACGCAGGTAGCGCTTGCTCATGACCGTGTTGGTCATGTTCAGGCGGGCGAACTCGCGCTGCTTGGGGAACTCGGCACCAAAGATGTTCTCGATGACCCAGTTGTACAGCGGACGATGGTTCTCGAACTCCAGACTGCACATACTGTGGGTGATGCCCTCGATGGCGTCCTGAATGGGGTGGGCGAAGTCGTACATGGGGTAGATGCACCACTTGTTGCCCTGACGGTGATGCTCGGCGTACTTGATGCGGTAGATGGCCGGGTCACGCATATTCATGTTGGGACTTGCCAGATCGATCTTGGCACGCAGGGTCTTTTCGCCTTCCTTGAACTCACCGGCACGCATCCGGCGGAACAAATCGAGGTTCTCCTCCGGGCTGCGGTCGCGCCACGGAGAAGGGCGGGAGGGCTTACCGGCATCGGAGCCGCGGTACTCGCGCATCTCCTCGCGGGTCAGGTCATCCACATAAGCCTTGCCCTCGGTGATAAGCTTCTCGGCGTACTCGTAGCACTTATCAAAGTAATCGCTGCCGTAGAAGATGCCGCCGTTGGGGTCGGCACCCAGCCAATGCAGATCCTCGATGATGCTGTTGACATACTCCTCGCCTTCGCGGGCGGGGTTGGTGTCGTCCAGACGCAGGTTGAATTTGCCGCCGTACTGGTTGGCAATGGACCAGTTGATATAAATGGCCTTGGCGCTGCCGATGTGCAGATAGCCGTTGGGCTCCGGCGGGAAGCGGGTGTGGATCTGCTGCACCTTGCCCTCGGCAAGGTCGGCATCGATGATATCTGTCAGAAAGTTTTTATCAGCCATATAGGTTCCCCCTGTCAGGGCACAGCGTGCCCCCTTTTACTCATAATACTATATAATACACTATTTTGCGTTTTTCTTCAAGTACGGAGTTGCACGGAACACGGGGGCAATCCTCTGAATAAAGGCTTCCCCCGGCAGGGGGAAGCCTTTAGCGGAAAATGGATGAAAAAAGGATACGAAGCAGTCTTAGTTGAAGGAGCGGAAGCCCTTGCCGATGATCTCGCTGGAGTTGACGATGGTGATAAAGCTGTGGGGGTCGTTCTCCCGCAGAAAGTTGCGCAGCTGTAAAGCCTGACGGCGGGTGAGCACGGTCACCAGTACGCTGAGCTCGTGGTGGGTGTAGGCACCGTAGGCCTTTTCCACCGTGGCAGAGCGGTTCATGTCGTGGATGATGAAGTCCAGAATGGGCTGTGGGTTCGCGGTCATAATGGTGCACACCTTGCGCAGACGGATGTTTTCAATGGCACCGTCCACCACAAAGGACTTGCCGATGAGGCCAAGGATACAGTACAGGCCGGTGCCCATGCCGAACCGCACGGCGGCCGCCAGAACGATGAGGATATCGCTGACCATCAGCGCTTTGCCGATCTCCATGGAGGTGTACTTGGCAAGGATCAGCGCCACGATGTCGGTGCCGCCGGTGGAAGCACCGATATCAAACACGATGGCAGCGCCCAGTGCGGGCAGGAACACCGCGAACACCAGATCCAGCATGGCATCGCCGCTCAGGGACACGCCGGAGGGGTACAGCCACTCGCAGCAGGACACGAAAAAGGAGAGTGCAAAGGAGGAGTAGATCGTCCAGCCCATGCACTTGACGCCCAAAAAGATAAAGCCCAGTACCACCAGCACCAAGTTGATGATCCACATAAAGCCGCCCACGTTGATCCGGGGGAACAGGTCTGCCAGCAGGATGGACAGGCCGGAGGTGCCGCCGAAGGCGAAGTGGTTGGGATTTTTAAAATATACGATGCCCACTGCCGTGAGCACAAGACCGAGGTTCAGCAGGACAAAGAAATTTAGATCCTTCAGCAGATTCTCGCGGCTGAAGGCTTCTTTTAAACCGTTCATTGGGTTCCTCCATCAAAAAATACAGCGATTTGGCCTGAATGCCATGCAAAAATATACTCTCCTTATACGGGGAAGTCAAGGGATAACGGAGAAGTTATAGAAAAAGACGGAAAACAACCGATAAAAGGTGAAAAAACAGGAATATCCGGTGCATTTTGGACGTAAAAGGGCAAAACAAAGCGCCGCCCGCAGACGGCATTGTCTGCGGGCGGCGCGGAGATTCAGTTCAGGAAAAGGGAAAAGCGCTTACAGGTTGAAGTAACGCTTTGCGTTGTCGAAGCAGATGCCCTTGACGATCTTCTCCAGAGCCTTCTCATCGTTGGGATACTCGCCGTCCTCGACCCACTGGCCGATGATGTTGCACAGGATGCGGCGGAAGTAATCGTGACGGGTGTAGCTCAGGAAGCTGCGGCTGTCGGTCAGCATACCCACAAAGTTGCCCAGCAGGCCAAGGCTTGCCAGACGGATCATCTGATCCTCCATGCCGATCTTGTGGTCATTGAACCACCATGCAGAACCGTGCTGGATCTTGCCCGGCACCTCGCTGTTCTGGAAGCAGCCCAGAATGGTGCCGATCTGTGCATCGTCGGCGGGGTTCAGGCTGTAAATGATGGTCTTGGGGCACTCGTCGGTGTCGTTCAGGGCGCTGAGCAGCTGTGCAATCTCGCCGCCGCAGGTGGCGGTGTTGATCATGTCAAAGCCGGTGTCGGGGCCCAGCAGGCTGTTCATCTTGCGGTTCACGCCGCGCAGGCAGTTGTAGTGGATCTGCATGGCAATGCCCAGACGATGGTACTGCTTGCCCAGATGGATCAGGATGTAGGTCTGGTACTTCTCAGCCTCTTCCACGGTGCAGCTCTCGCCCTTCATCACCTTCTGGTAGATGGCGTTCACCTCGTCCTTGGTGGCCTCACGGTAGGGAACATAATCCAGACCATGGTCGGAAGCGCGGCAGCCCATCTCGGCAAAGAACTCGATGCGCTTGGTCAGGGCATCGGTCACGCAGTCGATGCAGGCCAGCTTTTCCTTGCCCACAACGGCAGCCAGCTTAGCCATGTACTCAGCAAAGCCGGGCTTGTTGATGTTGATAGCCTTATCCGGGCGGAAGGAGGGAGCCACGGTGAACTTGATGGTGGGATCTTCCTTGATCTTCTTGTGCCAGTACAGGTCGTCGATGGGGTCATCGGTGGTGCCGATGAAGGCCACGTTGCTCTGCTCGATCAGGCCGCGGACGGTCAGTTTGGGATCGTGCTGCAGCTTGTCGTTGCACAGGTTCCACACTTCCTCAGCGGTGTCGCCGTTCAGCACGCCGTCGTAGCCGAAGAAAACGTGCAGCTCCAGATTGGTCCAGTGGTACATGGGGTTGCCAATGGCCATGGGCAGAGCCTCGGCAAACTTCTGGAAGCGCTCGCGGTCGGGCTTGTCACCGGTGATGTACTCCTCGGGCACGCCGTTGGAACGCATCACGCGCCACTTATAATGATCGCCGAAGTAGCTGCCGTCCGGGTTGCGGCCGCCCAGCCACACCTGAGCGATGTTCTCGAAGCGGCGGTTCTCGTAGATCTCGCGGGGAGGAATATGGCAGTGATAGTCGCAGATGGGCATAGCAGCTGCATAGTCGTGATACAGATGCTGTGCGGTAGCAGACTGGAGCATGAAGTCCTTATCCATAAATGCTTTCATGGGATTTTAACTCCTTTTCTCTGATGAATTTGTTAAAATTTAGACAAAAACGGGCATGAAATTGCACCTGCTTGGAACGGGCAGGCTGCCTTATCCTTAGTATACCGGAAAACGCCGATGTATACAACTGAAAAACTGCCAAAATTTCACCCTTGGAATTGTACAAACCGCTGGAAATGCGCTGAATAGCCATTTTTGGACTAAAAACATTGCACAAAACACTTGACTTCTTTGTATACAACAGCATAAAATAGGAGCAGAAGATGGCAGGGAAAACGAGAGCCTGCCATGCAAAGCAAGTTTATAAAGGAGATCAATAAGATGGAAACTTTGAACTACAAGGTTCTGGAAGGCACTGGCTACAACGGCTACATCCTGAAGGATGCTCCCGTTAAGGTAATGCAGTTTGGCGAGGGCAACTTCCTGCGCGCTTTCGTGGATTATTTCTACGATATTGCAAACGAGAAGGCCGGCTATAACGGCAAGGTCAAGCTGGTGCAGCCCATCGGCAACTTCCCCCAGATGGCAGACTGGATCAACGAGCAGGAGGGTCTGTACACCCTGTACCTGCGCGGCAGCGAAAAGGGCCAGAAGGTGGACGCAAAGCGGGTGATCTCCTGCGTGTCTGACTGCGTGTGCCCCTACATTGATGGCAAGTGGGACGAGGTTTTGGCTCTGGCTCGCTCTGAGGATCTGGAAACTGTTGTATCCAACACCACCGAGGCCGGCATTGCCTACACCAAGGGCGACAGCCAGTTCGATCAGGTTCCCCCCAACAGCTTCCCCGCAAAGCTGACCCGCGTGCTGTTCGAGCGCTACAAGGCTTTCAACGGCGCTGCCGATAAGGGTCTGGTCATCCTGAGCTGCGAGCTGATCGACAACAACGGCAAGGAGCTGCAGAAGTGCTGCAACAACTACGCCAAGGATTGGGATCTGGAGCCCGCCTTCATCGACTGGATGAACACCGCCAACACCTTCTGCTCCACGCTGGTGGACCGCATCGTTCCGGGCCGCATCCGTGACCCGCAGGAGCTGGCCGCTCTGGAAGAGGCCAACGGCTACCACGATACCGCTCTGGACGTGGGCGAAGTGTTCGGCGTGTGGGTCATCGAGGGCCCCGCAGGTCTGGAGGACAAGCTGCCGTTCAAGAAGGCCGGCGTCAACGTCATGGTCGTGCCCGACGTTACCCCCTATAAGAAGCGCAAGGTCCGCATCCTGAACGGCGCACACACCGGCTTTGTGCTGGGCGCTTATCTGGCAGGCTTTGATATCGTGCGCGACTGCATGCACAACGACACCGTGCGCGGCTTTATGAACAAGATGCTGCACGAGGAGATCATCCCCACCCTGCCGCTGGACAAGAAGGATCTGGAGGACTTTGCCTCTGCTGTTGAGGATCGCTTCAACAACCCCTTCGTCAACCACGAGCTGATGAGCATCTCCCTGAACTCCACCTCCAAGTGGAAGGCCCGCAATATGCCCTCCTTCCTCGCTTACATCGAGGAGCAGAAGCAGCTGCCCAAGTGCCTGACCATGTCTCTGGCAGCCTACATCGCCTTCTACTCCAACGATATTCAGGAGCGCACCGCTGACGGCCTGATCTGCAAGCGCCCCGCAGGCAACACCTACAAGATCCAGGACGACGCATGGGCTCTGGACTTCTACTACGCACACAAGGACGACACCGCTGCGCAGCTGGTGCACGCTGTGCTGACCAACACCCAGATGTGGGATCAGGATCTGACCAAGATTGAGGGTCTGGAGGCCGCTGTGCTGGCAGATCTGGAAATGATTCGCACTCAGGGTGCCGAGGCTGCTTACAAGAGCTGCCTGTAAGCTGAAAAATCAACCTACCCGCACAACAAAGGGCTGCTGCTTTGGGCAGCAGCCCTTTTGTGCGATACGATAAGGAGAACAACTATGCCGCAGGCAATTCATATCAGCCCCATCGACAATGTGGTCGTTGCCCTGCACCCCATTGCCAAGGGCACTCTGGTGGAGGTGGACGGCCTTGCCGTCACCGCACTGGAGGATATCCCGCAGGGTCACAAGATGGCAGTCAAGCCCATTAAGAACGGCGAGAACGTCATCAAGTACGGCTTCCCCATCGGTCATGCCACTGCAGACGCCGCCCCCGGCACCTGGATGCACACCCACAACGTGCACACCAACCTGTCCGGCGAGGTGGAGTACAGCTATAACCCCGCCCCGGATCTGGCTCCGCTGCCTAAGGTCGAGCCGGAGACCTTTATGGGCTTCCGCCGCAAGGACGGCCGCGCCGCCATCCGCAACGAGATCTGGATCATCCCCACCGTGGGCTGCGTGAACGATATCGCCAAGAAGATGGTTGCCGACAATCAGGATCTGGTCACCGGCTCCATCGAGGGTCTGTACACCTTCACCCATCCCTTCGGCTGCAGCCAGACCGGCCACGACCATGCACAGACCCGCAAGCTGCTGGCTGCGCTGGTGCGCCACCCCAATGCCGCCGCCGTTCTGGTGCTGCATCTGGGCTGCGAGAACCTGCAGCACGATCAGTTCGTGGAGGAGCTGGGCGAGTACGACCACGACCGCGTCAAGTTCCTGACCTGTCAGGACGTGGAGGACGAGTTTGCCGCCGCCCGCGATATCCTGAAGGAGCTGGCTGCCTATGCCGGGCAGTTTGAGCGCCAGCCCATCCCCGTGTCTGAGCTGGTGGTGGGCATGAAGTGCGGCGGCTCGGACGGCTTGTCCGGCATCACCGCCAACCCCACCATCGGCCGCTTCTCCGACATGATGGGTCAGCGTGGCGGCTCTACCGTGCTGACCGAGGTGCCCGAGATGTTCGGTGCAGAGGGTTTCCTGATGGACCGCTGCATCAATAAGGAAGTGTTCGTCAAGGCCGAGCACATGATCAACGGCTTCAAGGATTACTTCATCAGCCACAACGAGGTGGTGTACGATAACCCCTCTCCGGGCAACAAGGCCGGCGGCATCACCACGTTGGAAGATAAGAGCTGCGGCTGCGTGCAGAAGGGCGGCACCGCCCCCATCATGGACGTCATCGGCTACGGCGACCCCGTGGTGACCAAGGGCCTGAATATGCTCTACGGCCCCGGCAACGATCTGGTCTCCGCCACCGCCATGACGGCAGCAGGCGCACACCTGATCCTGTTCTCCACCGGCCGCGGCACCCCGTTCTCCGCTCCGGCTCCCACCCTGAAGATCTCCACCAACACCCCGCTGGCAGAGAAGAAGGGCGGCTGGATCGATTTCAACACCGGTGTCATCGCAGACGGTGAAAAGACCATCGACGAGGCTGCAAAGGATCTGCTGGATCTGGTCATCCGCGTGGCCAGCGGCGAGCAGACCAAGGCGGAAAAGCACGGCTTCCGCGAGATCTCCATCTTCAAGGACGGCGTGGTTCTGTAACTGAAAAAGGGCTGCTGTACGGCAAAAAGCGGTACGGCGGCCTTTTTGTGCATAAAAAGAAGGGAAGTGTATAGAATGTTGGGCGCAAATGGAGTGCTGCTGTTGACACTGCTGCTTTATGCGGCTATCATTTATGGTGTAGTACAACTGATCAAATATTTTATCCGCTACGGCATCGACTACTACTTCAAAAAGCTGGATGCACGGCAGACCGAGCACAAGGAATGACCCGCCGGGGCGACCCGGCGGTAATAATAGGAGGCTTTTACTTATGAATCAGATCACCACCCGGTACATCACCGAGAACGGCGCCTGCTACGAGCAGTACGTCATCACCGACCCCGAGGCAAAGACCGCCCTCACCATCACCCCGGAGCGCGGCGGTATGATCACCAGCTTTACGCTGGACGGCGAGGAGTTCGTCTGGACCCGCCGCCCCAATTTCTCCGAGTGCAACCGTCCCCGCTTTGGCGTGCCGGTGCTGTTCCCCAGCTGCGGCAACCCGGATAACGGCGTGCACATCTTTGACGGCAAGGCCTACCCCATGGAGACCCACGGCTTTGCCGACCTGTGCGCATGGGAAGTGGACAGCGTTGGCCCGGACGGCGTGACGCTGGCACTGGAGTCCACCCCGCTGACCAAGTTCCTGTACCCGTTCGATTTCACCCTGCTGCTCAACTATAATCTGGAGGGCAACAAGGCACTGGTCAGTCTGACCGTCATCAACGAGGGCAACACCGATATGCCCTTCAGCTTTGGCTACCACCCCTACTTTACCGCCTCCAAGCTGGAGAACGTGGAATTCGACATCAAGTGCGCCACCTGCTCCGACAACGCCAAGGGCGAGCAGCCCGCAGCCCCGGAAAAGATCACCCTCACCCGCAAGGAGGGCGCAGACAACTCTGTCCGTCTGCTGACCGGCGTGCAGTTCCCCATGACCCTGACCGACAAGGGCAACGGCCACAAGGTGACCGTAGACGCCGATGAGACCTTTGAAAACGGCGTGCTGTGGCAGCAGGATGCCGAGAGCTTCGTCTGCATGGAGCCTTGGAACGGCTGGGCCAACAGCGTGAACGAGGACGGAAAGCACGAGGTGCTGGAGCCGGACGAGGCCATGACCAGCGAGTGGAGCATCACCATCGAGAAGGTCTGAGACTGATTTGAAATGCGCGCCGCGCTGCTTTGCGCATAGTCAGCGGAAAAATTATTCTTAATTTGGGGCTCAGGAAAGTCTGCGGACTTTCCTGAGCCCCTTTTTCACGGGAAAGGAGCACTCTTCTCAGGATGGTGCAAAGCTTTTGATTTCAGTAAAGAAAATTTAGCACGCTGACCCGCAGTGCCGCGCTTTCGCAGAAAGCGGCGCTGCGAATGCCGTTTTCAGCCACGACCCACCTGTGAAAATGGAATACCGGAGCGTCCGCAGACGCTCCGGTATTCCGAAATTATAAATATTATTTCCTTAGCTTATGCCCAGAGCGCAAGCGGAGGGCATTCAAAATCGTCCCGCCGGAAAGCGGAACGGCTCTTAATGGCAATTGCCGGCGCAGCCGCCCTTGTCGGCGTGGCAGGCGTGAGAGCCGCAGCTGTGGCTCTCCTCGTGGTCGTGGTGGGTGCAGCGGGCGTTGGGGTCAAAGACCAGCGTGCCGGCAAGATAAGCCGCCGCAGCGCTGTCGGCCTCGCCGGTAATGCCACCGCACAGACGGATACCGGCCTGTGCCAGCGCCATCTGTGCCCCGCCGCCAATGCCGCCGCACAGCAGCACGTTCACGCCGTTGCGCACCAGAAAGCCCACCAGCGCGCCGTGTCCCTGCCCGTCGGTGGAGACCACCTCGGCACCGGTGATGCGGCCCTCCTCGGCGGTGTACAGCTTGAACTGCGCAGAGTGGCCGAAGTGCTGGAACACCTGACCGTTTTCATAAGGAATTGCGATCTTCATACTAAAAACTCCTCCCTGTGTACGAGATTTTCTATCCCTATTCTAACAGATTGCGCTGAAATAGGGAAGGGCACCCGCGGTTTTTGTGCCTTTTGGGGCGGAAAACATAGCCGGTATGTAAAAATGATATCAGAAACTGCTGCAAAATGTATTATAATAGAGCCCGAAAAGAGGGTACAAGTATGAAAACAAAGCATCACGGACAAATGTCCGAGTCCTTTCTTACGGCGGTGTTCCTTTCGCTGTCCGGCGGCTTGCAGGATGCCTACACCTATCTGTTCCGGGGCAAGGTGTTTGCCAATGCCCAGACCGGTAATATCGTGCTGCTGAGCGCCAATATCATGGATGGCCGGTGGGACAAGGTGCTGCACTATCTGGTGCCTTTGTGCGCCTTTGCGCTGGGGGTGCTGGCTGCGGAAAAAATGCGGGAGCACTTTCAGGCAATGCAGCGGCTGCACTGGCGGCAGCTGGTGGTGCTGGGCGAGGTGCTGCTGCTGTTCGCGGTGGGCTTTCTGCCGCAATCGCAGAACCTGCTGGCCAACGCCATCGTTTCTTTTTCCTGCGCCATGCAGGTGCAGGCTTTCCGCAAGGTGAACGGCTACGCCTTTGCCAGTACCATGTGCATCGGCGACCTGCGCAGCGGCGTGGAGGCCTTTTGCATCTGGCGCAAGACCCACGAGCCCCGCGCAAAGGACAGAATGGTGCGGTACTTTGGCATCATATTCCTGTTCGCGCTGGGGGCAGGACTGGGCAGCAAGAGCGCGGCGCAGCTTGGTGGCAGAGCCATCTGGATCTCCTGCTGCTTTTTGCTGGTCAGCTTTGCGCTGATGTTCATCCGGGAGGAACTGGAAGAGAACCCGATCATCGAAAAAGATCTGACCGCCATCCGGCAGGAGACCCGGGAGATCGACCGCACCCTGAAGCAGGAACTGCAGGAGGAGCAGCGGGAACTGAAACAGAGCGCCCGGAAATAACAAAAAAGGGGCTGCTGCACCAATGACGTGCAGCAGCCCCTTTTGGCTGAAAGCTGTCGGAACAAAAGGCTTCCCCCGACCGGGGAAAGCCTTTTGCAGAAACCGTTAGGATTGCAGTCGTGTAATAACGCCCGGAGGGGCGGCTTTATTTGTGTTCTGCGCTCCGTGCCCCGGCCTTGGTCAGCAGCTGCTGGAACTTGCGGGCGGCGGTGTTCAGCGGGCGGTGATGGTCGTACACAAGGCAGATGGAGCGGGAGGGGATGATCTCCTGCAAGTGCAGCTGCACCAGCTCTCCGCTGGCCAGCAGGGGTGCTGCCATGGGCTCCGGCATAAAGGCCAGGCCCAACTCGCTTTTGACCAGCGTGAGCATCTGGTCGGTGGTGGCGGCCTCGGTGTCCGGTTTCAGCACCGCGTCGTGCTCCAGAAAGAACTGCCGGTAAAAGCTGCGGGTCATGCTCTCCTCGTTCAGGCAGATCAGGGGATAACCGGCCAGTTCCTTCAGGTTCAGGGTCTGGCTGGCCAGTGCCGTAAAGGTCCTGCCGCCCACAAGGACTTCGTAAAAGGACATCAGCTCTACCATTTTCAGCCCGTTTTCCACCTCTGCGGGGGTGGTCACGATGGCAAAATCCACCTCGCCGTTGCGTACCGCCTGCACCGCCTGCGGAGTGGAGTGGTTGGAGATGCGCAGCCGGATGCCCGGGTACTCGGTGTGGAAAGCGCGCAGCTTTTCGGACAGGTAGATGTTCAAAGCGGTCTCGGTGGTGCTGATGCTGATGGCACCGTGCTCCAGCGTGGCGGTGGCGCTCAGTTCCTCCTCGGCATCCTGTATCTGCACCGCTGCCGAGGCAATGCGGGAATACAGCAGCTCTCCCTCCGGCGTTAAGGTGACGCCACGGTTGGAGCGGATGAACAGCACGCAGTTCAGCTGGCTTTCCAGCCGGTTCATGGCGTGGGTGATGTTGGGTTGGTTGTTGCCCAGCACCCGCGCCGCGCGGGTAAAGTTCTGATACTTTGCCACATAGTAAAAGATTTTGTAGTATTCCCAGTCCACATACATGGGTGCAGCCTCTCTTTCCTGTCGGGCTTCCGGCGCGGCCTGCGGCAGAAGCGGCTTTATGTTCTTCTTGTATCATAGCACGGCGCGCTGGAATTGCAAGCGCTTTTTACGGCTTGGCTGTGCCGGATGCGGGCAGCAGCCTCTGCAATGTAAAAAACATATTGCTGCTATACACAGGATACTTTTTACATATTCTCTGCACGCTCGTATAATAAACATCGCGAACAGGAAACAAGAATGAAAAGAAGGTAAATGAAGTTTATGCTGACCGCTGTTACTGGAATCAACTGGGGCGATGAGGGCAAGGGCCGCGTCATCGACCTGCTGGCCGAAAATGCCGATATCGTTGCGCGCTATCAGGGCGGCAACAATGCCGGTCATACCGTTGTGACCGAGAAGGGCAAGTTCATCCTGAACCTGCTGCCCTCCGGCATCCTGCACCCGGAGGTGACCTGCGTGCTGGGCACCGGCATGGTGATCGACCTCGAGCATCTGGCCGGGGAGATGGAGGCCATCGAGGCGCGCGGCGTGAAGGTGGAGCCGGAGAACCTGAAACTCTCCGATAAAGCTACCATCTCCATGCCGTGGCACAAGGTACAGGACGGGCTGGAAGAGGACCGCCTTGCCAAAAAGGGCGGCGCGTTCGGCTCTACCCGGCGCGGCATTGCTTACGCTTACAGCGACAAGTACCGCAAAAAGACCCTGCGTCTGGGTGACCTTTTGCATCTGGACGAGGAGCGCACCCAGAACCGTCTGCACATGATCCTGGACGCCAAAAACATGGAGCTGGCGGGCTGCTATCATCAGGAGCCCATGAGCTACGATGCCCTGCTGAACTGGTGCAGGCAGCAGGCAGCGTACTTTGCGCCCTTCATCTGTGATGTAGGCGCTTTCTTGCAGCAGGCGCACGACAGCGGCAAGCGCATCGTGCTGGAAGCGCAGCTGGGCGCAATGCGGGATATCGACTATGGCATCTTCCCGTTCACTTCCAGCTCTAACACGCTGGCGGCCTACGCGCCGCTGGGTGCGGGCATCCCGAACTGCAAGCTGGACCATGTGGTGGGTGTGCTGAAGGCCTACTCTACCTGTGTGGGCGCTGGCCCCTTTGCAGCAGAGAACGCAATGGGCGAGGCGTGGAACGAAAAGCTGCGCAAGGCCGGCGGCGAGTACGGTGCAGCCACCGGCCGTCCCCGCCGGGTGGGCCCCTTTGACTGCGTTGCCAGCCGCTACGGCCTGCAATGTCAGGGCGCGGATAAGATCGCGCTGACCAAGCTGGACGTGCTGAGCAGCATGAAGCAGATCCCGGTGATCACTGGTTACAAGCTGGACGGCGTGGAAGTCCCCCGCTTCGACACCCTGTCCGACCTTGACCGTGTGCAGCCGGTGGTCACGCTGCTGCCCGGCTGGAACAAGGATATCTCCGGCTGCCGCAACTGGGCAGAGCTGCCCAAGGAAGCCAAGGCCTATGTGGAGTTCCTTGAAAAGCAGCTGGGGCACGAGATCCAGTTTGTTTCCACCGGTGCCGAGCGCGAAAAGTTTGTGCTGAAGGGAGAATGGCTGTGAGACATTTTATTGAGCCCGGCAGCTTTTCTCTGGCCGAGCAGCTGGCACTGCTCGACCTTGCCGACCGGATGGAGGCCGACCCCGCGCCCTACGCCCACCTGTGTGACGGCCGCATTCTGGCCACCTTATTCTACGAGCCCAGCACCCGCACCCGCCTTTCCTTCGAGTCCGCCATGCTGCGGCTGGGCGGCAAGACGCTGGGCTTTGCCGGGGCGCAGCTTTCCAGCGCCAGCAAGGGCGAAACGGTGGCTGATACCGCCCGCGTGGTGAGCAACTATGCAGACGTCATTGCCATGCGCCACCCCAAGGAGGGCGCACCGCTGCGGGCGTCCATGTATGCGCGGGTGCCGGTCATCAATGCAGGCGATGGCGGCCACGCCCACCCCTCCCAGACTATGATCGACCTGATGACCATCCGCCAGCGCAAGGGGCGGCTGGATCATCTGACCATCGGCTTCTGCGGCGACCTCAAGTTTGGCCGGACGGTGCACTCCCTCACCGCCGCGCTGAGCCAGTTCGAGGGCAACCGGTTCGTGTTCATCTCGCCCGAGGAACTGCGCATCCCGCAGTACGTCAAGGACGAGACCCTGACTCCGCTGCATCAGAACTATAAAGAGACCGCCGACCTTGAGGCCGAGCTGCCCGGGCTGGACGTACTGTACATGACCCGCATCCAGAAGGAGCGCTTTTTCAACGAGGAGGACTATCTGCGGTTGAAGGGCTGCTATGAACTGGACGAAAAGCTGCTGCAGATGGCACCGCCCACCATGCCGGTGCTGCACCCGCTCCCCCGCATTGATGAGATCAAGCCGGACGTGGACAACGACCCCCGTGCCGCTTATTTCGATCAGGTGCATAACGGTGTGTATATCCGCATGGCCATTATACTGGCGCTGCTGGGTATCCCCGACCCGCTGACCGGAAAAAAGGTATTGGAAAGTTTATAAATTGGAAACAGGGCTGCTGCACAAAGCAATGTGCAGCAGCCCTGTTTTTGCGTTTGGTGCTTCATGAAATGAAAATTTTTCCCGCTACCCCCGCAGCGGCGGGTCTGGCACAAAAATCATGGTGCCCCGGGCAGAAAAAAGCAGCTGCGGCATCATGCAGCTGTACCCCAGCCACAGCACCGCCAGAATGCACAGCACCAAAAGCACCCTGCGCAAAAGCACCGGATGCCGGGTGGGGGAATAGCGTTTTCTGCGGTCTCGCTGCATAGGCTGCGCCCTCCTTTTTCAAGGCTCTGCCCAGCTTATGCCGCGGCAGAAAGAATTGTGCACCGGCGGGGTTTGTGGTAAGATAACAGGGAAGAACCACGGAGGAACTGCTTATGCTGACCATTACACTGCTGGGCACGGCTGCCACCATGCCGCTGCCGGAGCGCGCCCTGACCGCCGCTGTGGCGGAGTGCGGCGGGCACAGCCTGCTGCTGGACTGCGGCGAGGGCACCCAAACCGCTGCCCGCCGCGCCGGGGTGAACCTGATGCGTGCGGATGCCATCTGTCTGACCCACTATCACGGGGATCATATCTTTGGTCTGCCCGGGCTTTTGCAGACCCTTGGGGCGCAGGGGCGCACTCGTCCGCTGGTGCTGCTGGGGCCGGAGGGGCTTTTGGAGGTCTGGCGGGCAGTGTATGCCCTGACCGGGCCGCTGCCCTACGCAGTAAAGCCGCTGGTCTGCCGCGCCGGGCAGCCTGTGGCGCTGGATGCTCTTTCGGATGGATGGCCCGCCGGGGCAACGCTGCTGCCGGTGGCAACAAAGCACCGAGTGCGCAGTCTGGGCTACCGGCTGGACTTGCCCCGGGCGGGTAGGTTCGACCCGGAAAAGGCGCGGGCGCTGGGCGTACCGGTGACCCAGTGGCGGCTTTTGCAGCGGGGACAGGCTGTGCCGCTGGCAGAGCGTATGGTGCAGCCCACCGAGGTGCTGGGCGCGCCCCGCAAGGGATTGCGGTTCGTCTTTTCCGGCGACAGTGCGCCCTGCCCGGCGCTGGAACAGGCGGCGCAGGGGGCAGACCTTCTGCTCTGCGATGCCACCTATGCCCTGCCGGAGCAGCAGGAACAGGCGGCGCAGTGGGGGCACAGCACCTTTGGCCAAAGCGCAGCGCTGGCGGTAAAAGCCGGGGCAAAGCGGCTGTGGCTGGTGCACTATTCCCCCATGGTCACCGACCCGGAGGAGCATCTTGCACAGGCGCAAAGCATCTTCCCGGCGGCAGAATGCGGCTTTGACGGCAAACGCATCACCCTGCATTACGAGGAGAACGAGGAATGAAGCTGACACTTGACCCCGGGGCAGCTGCCCTGCTGGACGCCCTGCACGCGGCGGGCTACGCAGCCTATGCCGTAGGCGGCTGCGTGCGGGACAGCCTTTTGGGACGCACCGCCCACGACTGGGACCTGTGCACCAGCGCCCTGCCGCAACAGGTAATGGAACTGTTCGGGACAGAGCAGTGCATCCCCACCGGTTTGCAGCACGGCACGGTCACCATCAAATACGGTGGGCAGCTGTACGAAACTACCACCTTCCGCACCGAGGGCAGCTATACCGATGGCCGTCACCCGGACGAAGTGCGGTTCGTACCGGACGTGCGGGAGGATCTTGCCCGGCGGGATTTTACCATCAACGCTATGGCGTATAATGCAGCCGAGGGGCTGGTAGACCCCTTTGGCGGGCAAAAAGACCTGCAAAACGGTCTGCTGCGGGCGGTGGGTGAGCCGCAGCAGCGGTTTACCGAGGATGCACTGCGTATCCTGCGGCTGTACCGCTTTGCCGCAAGGTTCGGCTTTGCACTGGACGCAGCCACCGCCCGGGCGGCGCGGCAGCTGGCACCGCACTTGGACTGCATCTCTGCCGAGCGCATTCAGGAGGAACTGGCAAAGCTGCTGGCTGCTCCGCAGCCGGGGGCGTATCTGGAACCCGCCGTGCTGGCGGTGGTGCTGCCGGAGCTGACCCCGGAAAAACTGACCGCCGCAAAGCCGGTGGTGGATGCCTGCCCGGCAGGGGAGGAAAACCTGCCGGTGCGCTGGGCGGCGCTGCTGGGCGCTCTGGGCGAGGCCGACACCCGCCGGGTGCTCAAGCGGCTGCGCTGCTCCAACGCCTGCATCGAGGAGACCGCGGTATTGGTGCGGGAAACGGCAGGGGAGGGCGTGTGCGGGAGCTTTCTCCTCGGACACGAATCGGGCCATTCCATCGCCCGCCCTACTGCCTGCGGCAGCAGGGTCCCACCCCAGCGGACGGTCCTCGGAGAAACTCCCGCACACGCGGGAGAGGTTGCCATCCGGCAGCTTTTAGGGCGGTACGGGCTGTGCACCGTGGAGCGGCTGTGTGCGCTGTGTGCGGCGCTGCACCCGCAAGCTGCCCCGGCTTGCGCCCTTGCGGCGCAGCGGGCACGGCAACTGGAAGCGGACGGCGTATGCTGCCGGGTGAGCCAGCTGGCGGTGAACGGACGCGACCTGATGGCAGCGGGCATCCCGGCAGGGCCTGCGCTGCGCCGGGTGCTGGAAGCATTGCTGGACGGCGTCATCCGCGCAGAATATCCCAACGAAAAACCGGCGCTGCTGGCTGCGGCGCAGAAAATTATAGCGTCTTGACAAGCGGTTTATGCTGCGGTAGTATTATACTACTGCTTTAGTATGTTGAACCCATAAAAGGAGAACCTATGACCACTCAGAACCCTGCAAACCGTCCCCGCGCCCTCATTGCCATGAGCGGCGGCGTGGACAGCTCGGTGGCGGCCTGCCTGATGCAGCAGGCAGGCTACGACTGCACCGGCATCACCATGCGGCTCACCCACAACGAAACGCTGGGACAGCCCGGCTACCAGACCTGCTGCTCGGAAAAGGATATCGAGGACGCCGCCGAGGTGGCCTTTGCACTGGATATGCCGTATCAGGTGCTGGATTTTACCGCCGATTTCCGGGCGCAGATCATTGAAAAGTTTATCCGCGTCTACGAGGCGGGCGGCACCCCCAACCCCTGTATCGACTGCAATAAATATATGAAGTTCCGCCACCTGCTGGACTGGGCGGAAGAACACGGCATGGAGTATGTGGTCACTGGCCACTACGCCCGGGTGGAGCAGGATGCAGCCACCGGCCGCTGGCTGCTGAAAAAAGGCTTGGACGAGGGTAAGGATCAGAGCTATGTGCTATATAACCTCACGCAGGAGCAGCTGGCGCATATCCGTCTGCCGCTGGGTGCGCTGCACAAGACTGAGGTACGAGAGATCGCGCAGGAGCACAGCTTTATCAACGCCCAAAAGCACGACAGTCAGGATATCTGCTTTGTGCCGGACGGCGACTATGCCCGCTTTATGGAGCAGTTTACCGGCAAGCACTACCCCGCCGGAGATTTTCTGGATCGGAGCGGCAAGGTGGTGGGTACCCACAGCGGCGCAGTGCGCTACACGCTGGGGCAGCGCAAGGGGCTTGGACTTGCGCTGGGTGCGCCGGTGTACGTCTGCGGCAAGGATATGCAGGCCAATACCGTCACGGTCGGGCCGGAGAGCGAGCTGTTTGACCGCATCGTCTACGCAGAGGATGTGAACTGGATCGCCATTCCGGCGCTGACCGGGCCGCTGCGGGTCACCGCCCGCACCCGGTATCATCAGGCCGAGCAGCAGGCCACCGTCTACCCCGCAGAAAACGGCTTCCGGTTGGAATTCGACCAGCCCCAGCGTGCCCCCACCCCGGGACAGGCTGCCGTGCTGTATCAGGGCGATGTGGTGCTGGGCGGCGGCACCATCACCCGCGTAGAAAAGTAAGGAGAACAAAATGCAGGATCAGTATTCCCGCACCCAGCTGCTGCTGGGTGCAGAGGCTATGGAAAAGCTGCACCACGCCCGGGTGGCAGTGTTTGGCATCGGCGGCGTGGGCGGCTACACGGTGGAGGCGCTGGCACGCAGCGGCGTGGGCGCACTGGATCTGATCGACGACGATAAGGTCTGCCTGACCAACCTCAACCGTCAGATCATCGCCACCCGCAGCACGGTAGGGCAGTATAAGGTGGATGTGGCAGAACAGCGCATCCACGATATCGACCCCAACATCAAGGTGACCACCCACCGGTGCTTCTTTGGCCCGGAGACGCAGGACGATTTCGATTTTACCCAGTACGACTATGTGGTGGACGCCATCGACACCGTTACCGGCAAGCTGGCGCTGGTGATGAAGTGCAAGGAGGCGGGCACCCCCATCATCTGCTCCATGGGCGCAGGTAACAAGATGGACCCCACCCGCTTTGAGGTGACCGATATCTACAAGACCTCGGTCTGCCCGCTGGCCAAGGTGATGCGTACCGAGTGCCGCAAGCGCAAGATCAAGCACCTGAAGGTGGTCTACTCCAAGGAGCCTGCCATGACCCCCATCGAGGATGACTCCATCAGCTGCAAGGATCACTGCATCTGTCCCCCGGGCACCCAGCGCAAGTGCACCGCACGGCGCACTGTGCCGGGATCCAACGCCTTTGTACCCTCGGTGGCCGGTCTGATCATCGGCGGCGAGGTGGTCAAGGACCTCGTGGGCTTTGTACCGCTGAAGGGGTAAAACAGACCACAGCTTCCTTGCTGCGTGGGACGATTTGGAATGCGCTCCGCATTGCTCTGCGCATCATCAGCGGAAGAACGATTTGAAATTTTGAGGTTCTGAAAAGCCCGCGGGCTTTTCAGAACCTCTTTTTCACGCTTTTTTACGCGCTGCAATGTTCCATAACATAAAATTGCAACCAATTTGCAATTTGGTATTGCAATTGGGAAGGATATCGTGTATAATCTTCCCTGCACGAAAATGCAAACTGATTGCAAATTGTTGAGAGACGACCCCCTGCGGGTCTTTGGAGCGATTATTTATGGAACTGTTTCTGGATGTTTTGGGCGAAACCTTGGTGGATACCGCCAAGATGCTGCCTTTTCTGTTTCTGGCCTACCTGCTGATCGAGTATATCGAGCACCGCCACGGCGAGCGTATCGAAGCGCTGCTTGCGGGCGGCGGGCGCTGGGGCGCTGTGCCGGGCGCGGTACTGGGCTGTGTGCCGCAGTGCGGCTTCTCCGCCATTGCGTCCAACTTCTACGCCTCCCGGGTCATCACGCTGGGCACGCTGATGGCGGTGTACCTTGCTACCAGCGACGAAGCTATCCCGCTGCTGGTCTCCATGCCCGCCTACTGGGATAAGCTGGCCGTCCTGATGGTCATTAAGGTGGTGTACGCCATCGTGGTGGGCTTTGTGCTGGATTTTGTGCTGCGGGGTGTGCTGCCCAAGGGGCTGCGGGGCGGCTACACCGGCCATGCGGACGAGGTGGACTGCCACGAGGAGCACAGCGATGCCGAGGGCAACGAAAAGCCCATCTGGCAGGCGGCGCTGCGCCACACGCTGGAGATCTTTGTGTTCATCTTCGCTTTCAGTCTGGTGTTCGGCATGATCGTGGAAGGCGTGGGCGAGGACGTGTTCGCCGAGATGCTGGGCGACATGGGCTTTTTCCAGCCGGTGGTGGCGGCTCTGGTGGGGCTGATCCCCAACTGCGCCGCCAGCGTGCTGCTGACCCAGCTGTATGTGGAGGGTGCGCTGCGCTTTTCCAGCCTTGTGGCGGGTCTGTGCACCGGTGCGGGTGTGGGCTTGGCTGTGCTGTGGCGCGCCAACCCTTCGTGGAAGCAGAACCTCTTCATCACCGGCCTGACATGGGCTGCCGGTGCCTTTGTGGGCGTGGCCATGCAGGTGGTCGTGGCGGTGTTTGCCTGATTTCCCGTGAGGAAAACGATTTGAAATGCGCGCCGCGTTTGCTTTGCGCATAAGCTAAGGAAATATTATTTTTAACTTTGGGGTTCAGAAACGCCTGCGGGCGTTTCTGAACCCCATTTTCACGGGTAGGGTCGTAACGGCAAACAGCAGTTGCAGCGCCGCTTTCTGCGAAAGCGCGGCGCTGCGGGGAAGGCTGCATCTTGTCTTTACGACCCTTTCTGTGAAAAATGCGTTTGGAGCGCTCCGCAGAGCGCGACAAACGCCCTATATCAAAAGAAGTTTCCGCTATATTTGCCCAGAGCGCAAGCGGAGGGCATTTTTGATATTCCCCCTCTCCCGCTGGACTTTGAAATGTGTTATACTGGGGGAAAACGATGCACACAGGAGAGAGAACCATGCAATATAAGATTCTGGCAAGTGATTACGACAACACGCTGATGCCATTTGGCGAAGCAAAGCCCCGCCCGGCGGTGGTAAAGGCGGTAAAAAAGCTGCAAGCCGCCGGGGGCAAGTTCGTGCTCAGCACCGGCCGCTCCTACCCGGGCATCCGGGATAAAAACCAGCTGGGCGGCATCCGGTACGACTACGCCATTACCTGCAACGGTGCCTGCGTGGTGGACAGGCAGGGCAACGTAATAGCCGAGCATCCGCTTACCAGCGAGGAGATGTATGTGCTGGTGGATTTTTGCGAGGATTATAACTACCCGCTGCAATTCAACTTCCGGGATGCCTATTACGCCTACTGCGAGTACGAGTATCTGCACACCGGCTATCAGATGATGAACAGCCCCGGGCTGGACTGCGTGGACGGAGAAGATCAGGACAGGCATCTAGTGGATATGCCCCACGCCGCCTTTGCCGCCATGCCGCCGCAGGAAGTGGAGCGCTTCCACGAAAAATACGGCTACCTTGGCCTGCACTGGATGCAGACGGGCGCGCAGAACGCGGACGGCTACTGCTACTACGATATCGTACGCGGCGGCATGGATAAGGGCGTAGGGCTTGCCGACCTGTGTGCACAGATGGGGCTTACGCTGGCGGATGCCGTGGCTGTGGGCGATTCTGCCAACGATGTGGGAATGCTGAAAGTCGCGGGCTTGAGTGCCTGCATGGCAAACGGCACCCCGGACGCCAAGGCCGCTGCCGACCGGATCATCGGGGACGTGCGGGAGGATGGCGTGGCGGCGCTGATCGAGGAACTGTGGTTTGATGGCCCCCGCGCGGAGCCCTCCGGCAAAGATTTTGGCTCCGCATGGGGCAATATTGAAAGCGCAGGCGGCAGCTTATGAGCTTTGCACCGGTGTACGATAACCGCAGCCGGGCGCTGATCTTGGGCACATGGCCCAGCCCCAAAAGCCGGGAGATGGCCTTTTATTACGGCCACCCGCAAAACCGGTTCTGGCCGCTGCTGGCGGCGCTGACCGGAGAGCCGCTGCCCGCGCGGGAGGATATCGCCGCCAAAAAGCAGCTGCTTTTGCGCCACGGGCTGGCGCTGTGGGATACGCTGGAAAGCTGTACGATCACCGGCGCATCGGATGCCTCCATCCGGGATGTGGTGCCCAACGATATCGCCGGGCTGCTGCGCAAAGCACCCATCCGGGCGGTGTTCTGCAACGGTGCCACAGCTTACCGTATCTACACAAAATATCAGCAGCCGCTTACCGGCATCCCGGCTGTCCGTCTGCCAAGTACAAGCCCCGCCAATGCCGCCTGCAGCCCCGCCCGGCTGGAGGAGATTTGGGGCGCTGCGCTGGCGGACTGGATCGTAAAATGATGACAAGGCTGTAAATTCTTTTGCGGGATACTTGCGTTTTTTTGCGGACGTTGTATTATGGATATCATAAGGGGCGCACTGCCCCGGACAAGGAGAAATGACCATGAGCAAGATCATCCGCACCCAAAAGCCCAGCGTGCTGCCCTTTTATGCGGCGGCGCTGGTGTTCGTGGTGCTGTGCGCGGTGCTGCCGGTATACAAATTATGGGCGCTGCTGGTGGCGCTGGGCGGTGCCGCCGTGGCCTTTGGCGTGGCAAAAAAGACCTGCCCGCCCCGGGTGGTGGAGCACGAGGTACCCTTCCACACCGGTGTGGAGGATGTGGACCAGATGCTGACCGATATCCAGCAGAAGCTGGACACCCTGCACGCACTGAACGAGGCTTTACCCGACCCGCAGCTGTCCGCCGCCATGACCCGTATGGAAAAGGCGGGCCGCTCCATCGTGGAAGCGGTGGAAGCAAACCCCGCCAAGGCAAAGCAGGTGCGCCGGTTTGCCAACTACTATCTGCCGGACGCCGTAAACGTTCTGCAGCAGTATGCCAAATTGGCAAAGCAGGGTGTGCGGGGCGAGAACGCCGCCGCCATCCGCGCCGAGGTGGAGCACAACGCCGCCTCCATTGCCACGGCTTTTGAAAACCAGCTGGATGCCCTGTACGCGGCAGAGAGCATGGACCTGTCCGCAGACCTGACCGTTTTGCAGAATATGCTGAAGGGGCAGGGTCTGAGCAAGTAAAACCAGAATATCCCCTCGGGATTTTGAAAGGAAGGAATCACTTATGGCTGACAATAATCTGAACTTTGATCTGGATGCCCCCGCAGTGCCCACCCTGACGCTGGACCCCACCCCCGCTGCTGTGCCGCAGGAGGAAAAGCCCGCCGCTGCCCCCGCCCCGGAAGCACAGGTGAACCTGACCCCCGAGGAGCAGGCCATGGTGGATCAGTTTGCCCAGAAGATCGATATCACCAACAGCCAGCAGGTGCTGCAGTACGGCTCTGCCTGCCAGAAGAAGATCGGCGATTTCTCCGAAGCAGCCCTCTCCAAGGTGTCCACCAAGGATCTGGGCGAGGTGGGCGATATGATCACCGACCTCATTGGCGAGCTGAAGAGCTTTGACGCCAATGAGGAGCAGCAAAAGGGCATTATGGGCTTCTTCAAGAAAAAGACCAGCCAGCTGGATGCCCTCAAGACCAAGTACGACAAGACCGAGACCAACGTGGAAAAGATCCAGTCCATGCTGGAAGCCCATCAGGTGCAGCTGCTCAAGGATATCGCCATGCTGGACAAAATGTACGAGCTGAACATGGCCTACTTCAAGGAGCTGAGCATGTATATCCTTGCCGGCAAGAAAAAGCTGGCCGATGTGCGTGCCAACGAACTGCAGCAGGCTATGGATAAGGCCAAGGTCTCCGGTCTGCCGGAGGATGCACAGGCCGCCCGTGACCTTGCCGACCAGTGCGAGCGCTTTGAGAAAAAGCTGTATGATCTGGAACTGACCCGCAACATCAGCTTGCAGATGGGCCCCCAGATCCGTCTGCTGCAGAACAACAATACCATGATGGCAGAAAAGATCCAGTCCACTATCGTGAACACCATCCCTCTGTGGAAGAACCAGATGGTGCTGGCACTGGGTCTGGCACACAGCCAGCAGGCCATGCAGGCAGAGCGCGCTGTGACCAACATGACCAACGATCTGCTGAAGAAGAACGCCGAGGCGCTGAAGCTGGGCACCATCGAGACCGCCAAGGAGAGCCAGCGCGGCATCGTGGATATCGAGACTTTGCAGCAGACCAACAAGAGCCTGATCGAGACGCTGGACGAGCTGAACAAGATCCAGAGCGAGGGCCGCGCAAAGCGCGCCGCCGCCGAGCAGGAGCTGACCCGCATCGAGGACGAACTGAAAACCAAAATGATGGAGATCCGGAGCTGAAATGGCAAACGCTGATTTTTCTCAGAACAAACAAACCGCTCCCGGCGGCTTTGACGCGGGCAGCTACCGCGAAAAGGCAAAGCCGGAGCAGGCCGTAAGGCTGACGCCCCGCCAGCAGAAGCTGGCCGCACTGGAAGCAAAGCTGCCCTCAGCGCTTTCCACCCGGGCGGCGGCGCTGGCTTTGAGCGTAGTGGTGATGCTGGCAGCCTTTTTCGGCTTTGGCAGCGCCAAGCTGCGCGGCAAATACAACACCGCCCGCCAGTGGTTCACCGCAGGGGTCGCCGCCGACAACGGCTATAACCTGAGCGAGGAGCTGACCACCCGGGAGAATACGGCGGCGAACATTCTGACCACCGCCTCCAACACCCTTGACGCAGACAGCGCCGAGGTGCTGGCTGCACAGACTGCGCTGAACGATTTTTCCGCTTGTCTGCAGGCGGTGCAGAACGGCGGCAAAAGCCAGTCGCTGACCTCGCTGCCCTATTATCAGGGCAGCGCGATGCACGCGCTGTATCAGGCCGATCAGGCGCTGGGCGCTGCCATCGACCAGCTGTATGCAAAATTGCAGGAGCAGGCCGCAGACCCCATGAAGATGGGTGCGGTGCAGGGGCAGTACGGCCAATTCAACAGTGCAGCCACCATCATTGGTACCTTGCAGTACAATACGGCGGTGTATGAATATCAGAAAGAAGTCGGCGGCTTCCCGGCCGGTGTGCTGGGCGCAGTTGCCGGCGTGAAGGAGGTTGAGCCCTTCGCATGAAAAATTTTGCAAAACGCATCAGCGCACTGGTGCTGGCCGTGGTGGTCAGCGCGGCAGTGCTGTGCCCGGCGGCCTTTGCCGCCCAGCTGCCCAGCCTGCCCAAGGATCAGTGCGTGGTGGACGATGCCAATGCGCTGAATAGCCAAGTAACGCAGACGATTGAAGAATTGAATGCAAAATTGGAGACGAACTGTAAAGGCGCACAAATTGGTGTTTTGACTGTGCAGTACACAGGTAATCTTTCTACGGAAGATTATGCCACAGAAGCATTTAACGCTTGGGGAATCGGCAATGCCACGAACAATAATGGTGTTCTGATCCTGCTGGTGATGGAGTCGGCGCAGTACGCGGACGGCGACTACTACCTGACCTACGGCGATGGCTTCCGCAACACCACGCTGGCAAAGCAGGCCAGCGCCATCGCCCAGACCATGGAAAGTGATTTTGCAAACCGTGATTATAGCGATGCGGTAATCACCTGTGCAAATAATGTGGCCGACACCATTGCGAGCATTTATGGCGTAAATCTGGACAATGGAAGCTATGAGAACGGCGGCACCGTGCAGCCCGGCTATCAGGGCGGGCAGAGCAGCGGCGGCAGCACTCTGACCGACATCCTGACCCTTGTGGTCAGCGTTGTGCTGCTTATTGTCATCATCCGGTCGGTGGCCTATGTTTTTGCCAGCCCCTGCGGTTGGCTGTGGTGCTTCGGTGGGCCGCGGCCTCCCCGCAGACGTCGCGGCCCGCCGCCGCCCCCGCCGGGCGGCTTCTACGGCGGCTTTGGCGGCATGGGCGGCGGCTCCTTCGGGGGCGGTGCCGGGCGCGGCGGTTTCGGCGGCGGCAGCTTTGGCGGCGGCTTCGGTGGCATGGGCGGTGGTTCCAGCCACGGCGGCGGCGGTGGCCGTGGGCGATAATGAGAATAAAAGGAGAAAGGCGGTGGCGCTTTACCACTGCCTTTCTCTTTTTTACGCCTTTTATCGTGAATGAAATTCATTTGACAAAACAATTTTTGTAACTTATACTGGATGACATCACGAAAAAATAAAGGAAGTATCTGTCATGCTGACTCTGGATAAGATCTACCACGCCGCCTTTGTGCTGAAGGACGTAGCGCGCAAGACCGACCTCATCGAAGCCCCCAAGCTGTCCAAGGACTGCCAGCTGTACCTCAAGACCGAGAACCTGCAGGCCACCGGCAGCTTTAAGGTGCGGGGCGCTTACTATAAAATCAGCCAGCTTTCTGAGGAGGAGAGTGCCAAGGGCGTCATTGCCTGCTCTGCGGGCAACCATGCGCAGGGGGTGGCGCTGGCAGCTACCCGGCGCGGCATCCGCAGCATCGTCTGTATGCCGGACGGCGCACCCCTGATGAAGGTGGAGAACACCAAAAATCTGGGCGCGGAGGTCTGCCTTGTGCCCGGCACCTACGACGAAGCCCACGACAAGGCCGTGCAGCTGCAAAAGGAGTACGACATGACCTTTATCCACCCCTACGATGACGAGCAGGTCATTGCCGGGCAGGGCACCATCGGCTTGGAGATCCTTGACCAGCTGCCGGATGTGGATGCTGTGGTGGTGCCGGTGGGCGGCGGCGGACTGATTTCCGGTATTGCCTTTGCCATCAAGACCCTGCGCCCGGAGGTCAAGGTGTACGGCGTACAGGCCGAGGGTGCCCCCAGTATGTACCGCAGCCTGCACGAGCACAAGTACCAGACCCTGAAATCTGCTTCCACCTTTGCGGACGGTATTCAGGTCAAGACCCCGGGCGAGCTGACCTATCAGCTATGCGAGCAGTATGTGGACGATATCGTTACCGTGACCGAGGACGAGACGGCAGCGGCCATTCTCTCCCTGATGGAGAACCAGAAGCTGGTGGCTGAGGGTGCAGGTGCTGTGCCGGTGGCAGCAGTACTGTTCCACAAGCTGCCGGTGGAGGGCAAAAAGGTGGCCTGCGTCATCTCCGGCGGCAACATTGATGTGAACATCCTGAACCGCGTCATCACCCGCGGTCTTGTGATGAGCGGCCGCAAGGCAAACCTGACCATCGCGCTGGAGGACAAGCCCGGCCAGCTGAAAAAGGTGGCCGAGGTGGTATCCCGCTGCGGCAGCAATGTGGTGTCGGTGCAGCATGACGGCTCCGACCCCAATATGCCCATCTCCAGCTGCTTCCTCAAGCTGACGCTGGAGACCCGCGATGCCGATCAGATCGAGCAGATCCGCACCGAGCTGACTAAGGCCGGTTTCCAGCTGGTCACCGAGCGGGTGTAAACTTCATCGTTTTGCAAGAGTGAAAGCCTTCCCCCGGACGGGGGAAGGTGGATGCGAACGTAGTGAGCAGCCGGATGAGGGCGCAGGCAAGCAGCAGCTTACGGGAAATTACCCCCTCATCCGGCTCTATCCGAAGAAAAAAGCAAATTTGTTCTAAACCCGATGTAATATGAAGGAGAAAATATACTATGAAAGTCGTATCTACCGCCAACGCACCTGCCGCCATCGGCCCTTACAGTCAGGCACTGGATCTGGGCAATATGGTGTTTGTTTCCGGGCAGCTCCCGGTAGACCCAGCCACCGGCACCATGGCTGATACCGTGGAGCAGCAGGCCGCACAGAGCCTTGCCAACCTGAAGGCAATTCTGGCCGAGGCGGGGCTTTCCATGAACAACGTGGTCAAGACGGTGATCTTTCTGGCCGACATCAACGATTTTGCCGCAGTGAACGCAGAGTACGCCAAGGCCTTTGCCGAGCCGTTCCCCGCCCGCAGCTGTGTGCAGGTGGCAGCCATCCCCAAGGGCGCAAAACTGGAGATCGAGTGCATCGCCGTGCGGGACTGAGCGAAAAATAAGACAAGAAAAGCGGGACACCGGAGCATCTGCGGATGCTTTGGTGTCCCGTTTTTGATAACGTTTAAAACTGGTGCATTTACTTCTGCACACCGGCCTCGCATTGCTCGATGAATTGCTTGGCCACCCGGGGGCTGCGGCCACCGGCACGCAGGGCAAAGGCCTCAGCCTTGAGCAGCAGCTGCTCGGTGGGCATCTGGATGTTGTGCTGCTTTGCCAGCTCTTCCAGAATGGTCTCGAACCGTGCCTTTTCCGGCCGCTGGAAGGTGACCGTCAGGCCGAACCGAGCGGAAAGGCTCATCAGCTCCTGCCGGGTGTCGGCTTCATGGATGTCGTCGCCGGTGCGGTCCGAGAGGGTCTCCTTGATGAGGTGACGGCGGTTGGAGGTGGCATACACCGCAATGTTCTGGGCGCGTCCGCCTACGCTGCCTTCCAAGATGGCCTTCAGGGCGGCAAAATTGTCGTCGTTGGCGGTAAAACTCAGGTCGTCGATGAACAGGATGAACTTGAGCGGGTTTGCCGCCAGCTTGTCCATCAGGTCGGGGATCTGGTACAGCTGGTTCTTTTTTACCTCTACCAGCCGCAGTCCCTCGGGCGCAAACTCGTTGGCAATGGCCTTTACCGCGCTGGATTTGCCGGTACCGGCGTCGCCGTACAGCAGCACATTGTTGGCGGGCATCCCGGCCAGCAGCGCCTTTGTGTTGGCAATCACCTTTTCCCGCTCCTTCTCGTAGCCGGGCAGCTCCGAAAGGCGCTGCGGGTCGGGGTACTTTACCGGCACAAGCTGGCCGTTTTCCACCGTGAATACATGGTGCTTTGCAAACATACCGTAGCCCTTTTTGCCCACCTCACTCATGCGCTGGGCGTAGGCGGCGGCAAGGTCAAGCTCACAGGTCTGCCACCGGGGCAGAAATGCCAACTCCGGCCGCTGCGCCTGCTCCGAGTAGGCGGTCTGGAACAGTTCGTCCAGCGTCAGCCCGCACAGCTGCTGCAAAAACTGCAGTTCGCTGTCCAGGGCGCTTTGCAGCAGCGCGTCCAGCTGTCCGGCAGCGGCCTGCCGCACGCAGATGGTCTCGGCCTCCAGCACAGCATTGCTCAGGTAGCTGCCCCAGTTGGTGGTGTACTCGAACAAAGCGGCCTCAAAGGCGGCTACGGCATCGCACACCGGGCCGTAGGAGGAGCAGCCCGCCTCCATGCGGTCGGTCAGGTCTAAAAGCTTTGCCACAACAGGGTCGTTCAGCAGGGCGCGGAATACAACAAGCCCATGCAGATGAGCATTCCATTCTCTTAATTTCATAAGTCGATCCCTTTTCCTCTCCAATAGCACATACCTTACAAAACGCAGGTACGCGGATATCAAAAGTATACAGCGGTTCGGGTGTGGATGCAAGGGGGTGTTAAAAATGCTTCATCTTTCGGGTGATTCAGGTTACAAATTGTCGATTGACAAAAGCCCGGTTTATAGTATAATTTACATCAACAAATGCGCAGATGGGAAAAAGTACCACACGATCCCCACTGTTCAGAGAGCTGCCGTCTGGTGCAAGGCAGTCAGCGTTTCGTGCGGAAAATCATCCCGGAGCAGCCTGCCCAACGGGTGCAAACCCCTGTAAGCAGCGCCGGTTGCAGCCGTTACCGTGCAGGGCTTTGTTGGAAGCCCGTGAGAGGGTGTGCACAGCACGCCAACGAGAGTGGTACCGCAGAGAGCTTGATATTACAAGGTCTTTGTCTCTTGAAGAAAGCAGGGGACAAAGGCTTTTTCTTTTTCAAAAGCTCTCCCTGAGGGAATGGATAAGAAGTGGAACAGGAATAGGAGCAACACCATGCAGTTGAATGGTTCTCAGATCTTTGTAGAGGTCCTGTGCGAGCAGGGAGTGGACACTCTTTTTGGCTACCCCGGCGGCGCTGTGCTGAACCTTTACGACGAGCTGTATAAGAATGCCGACCGCATCACCCATGTGCTTACCGCCCACGAGCAGGGCGCAGCCCATGCAGCGGACGGCTACGCCCGCGCCACCGGCCGCACCGGCGTGGTGCTGGCTACCAGCGGCCCGGGTGCCACCAATCTGGTCACCGGCATTGCCACCGCCTATATGGACTCGGTGCCCATGGTGGCCTTTACCGGCAACGTGCCCACCAGCAGCATTGGCAGGGACGGCTTTCAGGAAGCGTACATCGAGGGCATTACGGTGCCCATCACAAAGCATAACTTCACGGTGCGCCGGGTAGAGGACTTGGCCGATACCATGCGGGCAGCTTTCCGCATTGCGCAGAGCGGCCGCAAGGGCCCGGTGCTGGTGGACATCCCCAAGGACGTGACCGCAGCAGTGTGCGAGTTCACCCCCAAGCAGCCGGAGCCCATCCGCACCGTGACTACCTATAATGAGGAGCAGGTGCACTGGGCGGCAGATCTCATCAACGCCGCACAGCGTCCGCTGATATACTTTGGCGGCGGCGTGCGCAGCGCAGCCAGCTGCCAGCCGTTGCGGGATCTGCTGCACAAGGCGGAGATCCCTGCTACCTACACCCTGATGGCGGCAGGCGTTGTGCCCTACGGCGACCCGATGAATCTGGGGATGCTGGGTATGCACGGCTGCTACACCTCCAACCGGGCGGTGGCAGAGTGCGATGTGCTCATCGCGGTGGGCACCCGCTTTTCCGACCGTGTGGCGCTGAACCCCAAGACCTTTGCCAAGAACGCCACCATCATCCAGATCGACATTGACGCCAGCGAGCTGGGCAAGAACGTGGACGTGGATCTTTCCATCGTGGGCGATGCAGCCTATGTGCTGAACGCCATGCTGCCCCAGATCAAGCCCGCCAAGCACCCGGAATGGATGAAGATGATCCAGAGTTGGCAGGCACAGGATTACCATCCTGTGTCCGACCCCACCCGGCTGATGCCCCATCAGGTCATCGGCGAGGTGTGCAACCAGTGCGGCCCCGACGCCGTGTATGTTACCGATGTGGGTCAGCACCAGATGTGGGCGGCGCAGTACCTGCGCCACACCAAGAGCCGCGGCTTTATCACCAGCGGCGGCTTGGGCACCATGGGCTTTGGCTACGGTGCCGCCATTGGTGCCCAGATGGCACTGGGACGCCAGCAGCGTGTAGTGATGTTTACCGGCGACGCCTCCTTCCACATGAACCTGAACGAAGCCTGCACCGCCGTCAGCTACGAGCTGCCCATCATCACGGTCATCTTCAACAACTCGGTGCTGGGCATGGTACGCCAGTGGCAGACCAGCTTTTACGGCAAGCGTTACAGCCAGACCGACCCCCACCGCAAGACCGATTTTGTCAAGCTGGCAGACGGCTTTGGCCTGAAGGGCTACCGCTGCACCAATCTGCCGGAGTTTCAGGAAGCCTTTGCAGATGCCCTGCAGCAGAAAGGCCCCACCTGGATCGAGTGCATCATCGACAAGGACGAAAAGGTGCTGCCCATGATCCCCGGCGGCGGCGATATCAACGACATCATCATGGAATAAGGAGGACACAGCATCATGGAATCTGATCAGCGCAGGGTCATCAGCCTGCTGGTGGACAACCAGAGCGGCGTTCTGGCCCGGGTGTCCAGCCTGTTCTGCCGCCGCGGCTTCAACATCGACAGCCTTACGGTGTCCGCCACCAACGACCCGGCAGTCAGCCGCATCACGGTGACCATTACCAGCGACGAAAAGGCTTTGCAGCAGCTGGTATTGCAGACCGAACGTCTGGAAGTCACCCGGCAGGTGTTCGTGCTGGACAGCGAAAAATCGCTGGAGCGGGAGCTGCTGCTGCTCAAGGTGGAATCGGACGTGCACAACCGCACCGAGCTGCGGGAGATCGCCTGCATCTACAAAGCAAAGATCATTGATCTTTCCCCGGACAGCATGGTGTTTGAACTCATCGGCCGGCCGGACAAGCTGGACGCATTTTTGAAAATGTTCGAGGGTTACAACATCCTTGAACAGTGCCGCACCGGCGTTACTGCACTGGAGCGCGGCGGGATGCACCAGCATATCCAGAAGCCGCCGCAGGAGGTGCGCTCCGTCCAGCTGCCCCCGCCGGGCGCAAGACGGGCATAATTACATTGCTTTTCCGCTCAGGGCGAGCGAAAGATAGAACAGAGCATACAAGACCGGAAGATAAACCAACCAGTTAATGTAAAAGGAGACTAACGATTATGGCTATCAAGAAATACTACGATTCCGACTGCAACCTCGGCGTGCTGGACGGCAAGACCGTCGCTGTCATCGGCTTCGGCAGCCAGGGTCATGCACACTCTGAGAATCTGGCTGAGAGCGGCGTCAACGTTGTGGTCGGCCTGCGCAAGGGTTCTGCTCACTGGGCAAAGGCTTCTGAGTTCGCTGCCACCCATGACAACTTCAAGGTCATGGAGGTGGAAGAGGCTGCCAAGGCCGGCGATGTTGTCATGATGCTGGTGCCCGATGAGCTGTGCGCCGATATCTACAACACCCAGGTTGCTCCCTACATGACCGAGGGCAAGGCACTGGCCTTTGCACACGGCTTCAACATCCACTTCAAGACCATCACCGCTCCCAAGAACGTGGACGTCATCATGATCGCTCCCAAGGGCCCCGGCCACATCGTGCGCCGCCTGTACACCGAGGGCGAGGGCTGCCCCTCTCTGATCTGCGTGGAGCAGGACTACACCGGTAAGGCCAAGGATATCGCACTGGCTTATGCTTCCGGCATCGGCGCAGGCCGTGCAGGCATTCTGCAGACCACCTTCAAGGAGGAGACCGAGACCGATCTGTTCGGCGAGCAGGCCGTGCTGTGCGGCGGTGTTTCCGAGCTGATCCACGCCGGTTTCGATACGCTGGTGGAGGCCGGTTACGAGCCCGAGATGGCCTACTTTGAGACCTGCCACGAGATGAAGCTGATCGTTGACCTGATCAACGAGGGCGGCTTCTCCAAGATGCGCTACTCCATCTCCAACACTGCTGAGTACGGCGACTACCGCACCGGCAAGCGCCTGATCACCGAGGAGACCCGCAAGGAGATGAAGAAGGTTCTGACCGAGATCCAGGACGGCACCTTTGCTTCCGAGTTCCTGACCGAGATGAGCCCCAAGGGCGGCCGCAAGGTGCACTTCCTCGCCAAGCGCCGTATGGAGGCTGAGCTGCCCATCGAGAAGGTGGGTGCTGAACTGCGCAGCATGATGAGCTGGCTGAAGAAGTAAGAGGAGAACCCTCTCAGACCGCTTTTCGGCGGTCAGCTCCCCCGAAAGGGGGAGTTTTTGTTGAAAAGGGAACCTTATAGCTCCTCCGCGAAACCTCTCCCTCTCGGGAGAGGTAGCACGGCGCAGCCGTGACGGAGAGGGCTTTATCAGAAAAGAGGATTTGCAATGAGAAGTGACAATGTGACCAAGGGCTCGGAGCGCGCGCCCAACCGCAGCCTGTTTTATGCGCTGGGCTACACCCCGGAGGAACTGGAGCGCCCCCTCATCGGCGTGGTGAGCGCCTACAGCGAGATCGTGCCCGGACACATGAATCTGGATAAGATCGCCGAGGCTGTCAAGGCCGGTGTGCAGATGGCCGGTGGTACCCCCATCCTGATCCCCGCCATCGGTGTATGCGATGGCATCGCTATGGGTCATGTGGGCATGAAGTACTCTTTGGCCTCCCGTGAACTGATCTGCGACAGCGTGGAGACCATGCTGATGGCACACCAGCTGGACGGCCTTGTGCTGGTGCCCAACTGCGATAAGATCGTGCCCGGCATGGTGATGGCAGCGGTGCGCATGGATGTGCCCGCCGTGGTCTGCTCCGGCGGCCCCATGCTGGCCGGTACTTACGGCGGCGAGGAAGTGAGCCTTTCCAAGATGTTCGAGGCCGTGGGTGCCTATAAGGCCGGTATGATCACCGACGAGCAGCTGGAGGACTGCACCTGCAACTGCTGTCCCAGCTGCGGCAGCTGCTCCGGTATGTACACCGCCAACAGCATGAACTGCCTGTGCGAGGCCATCGGCATTGCCCTGCCCGGCAACGGCACCATTCCGGCTGTGTACTCCAAGCGTCTGCAGCTGGCAAAGCACGCCGGTATGGCAGTGATGGAGATGGTGCGCAAGGGCATCACCGCGCGCCAGATCATCAACGAGCGCTCCATCCGCAATGCACTGACCTGTGATATGGCGCTGGGCTGCTCCACCAACACGGTGCTGCACCTGCTGGCCATCGCCTACGAGGCCGGTGTGCCCATCGACCTGAAGCTGTTCAACGAGATCAGCGCCAAGACCCCCAACCTGTGCCATCTGGCACCGGCAGGCCCCACCCACATGCCGGATCTGTACGCAGCGGGCGGTATCCCGGCGGTGCAGGCAGAGCTGGCCAAGAAGGGCCTGCTGGACTTGGACGTGCCCACCGTCACCGGCAAGACCCTTGGCGAGAACATCAAGGGTGCCCATATCCTGAACGAAAAGGCCATCCGTCCCATCGAGAACCCCTACTCTGAGACCGGCGGTCTGCAGATCCTGTGGGGCAACATTGCCCCGGACGGCTGTGTGGTCAAGCGCAGCGCCGTGGCCCCGGAGATGCAGAAGCACGCAGGCCCGGCGCGGGTGTTCAACAGCGAGGAGGAGGCCATCGCCGCCATCTACGCGGGCAAGATCGTCCCGGGCGATGTGGTAGTCATCCGCTACGAAGGCCCCAAGGGCGGCCCGGGCATGCGGGAGATGCTCAACCCCACCTCTGCGCTGGCAGGCATGAAGCTGGATAAGACAGTGGCGCTCATCACCGACGGCCGCTTCTCCGGCGCATCCCGCGGTGCTGCCATCGGCCATGTCAGCCCGGAGGCGGCCTCCGGCGGCCCCATCGGCCTGATCGAGGAAGGGGATACTATTTCCATTGATATCCCCAACGCCTCCATCACGCTGGAGGTCAGCGATGCAGTGCTGGCCGAGCGCAAGGCAAAGTACGTTGCGCCCGAGCCCAACATCAAGACCGGCTGGTTGAGCCGTTACGCCCGCATGGTCACCAGTGCAAATCTGGGTGCGGTGCTGAAATAAACGTAACGAAAGCGCCTGTTGTGCGGATGCACAACAGGCGCTTTTGTCACTCTCCATATTTCATGAGCATGGCGCGGACGGTGAGGAAGATGATCTTCCAGTCCACCCAGAAACTGCGCTCCTGGATGTATTTCAGATCCAGCGCCACCCACTCGTCAAAGCTCATCTCGTTACGGTGGGGTGCAATCTGCCAGTAGCAGCTCAGTCCGGGGGTGACGTACAGCCGCTGGCGCTGGTAGTCGCTGTACAGCTCTACCTCCCGGGGCAGTGCGGGGCGCGGCCCCACGATGCTCATATCGCCCCGCAGCACGTTGAGCAGCTGGGGTAGCTCGTCCAGACTGGTCTTGCGTAGAAAACGTCCCACCCGGGTAATGCGGGGGTCACCCTTGATCTTGAACACCGGGCCGTCCATCTGGTTCTGGCTCAGCAGCTCATTCAGCTGCTCCTCGGCGTCCGGGCACATGGTGCGAAACTTATACAGCCAGAACAGCTTGCCGTCCCGTCCTACCCGCCGTTGCCGGAAAATAGCTCCGTCTCCGGAGCTGTCCAGCACGATGGCAAGGCTGATCAGCAGTGCCAGCGGCGCAAGCAGGATCAGCGCCAGCAGGGAGAACACGATGTCCTGTGCACGCCGCAGCACCCAGTAACGCCGGTGGCTGCGCAGCGTCTTTTCCCGGTCGATAGAAATTTGCGGGGCGGCGCTGATTGTTGACTCCATGCAATGACCCACTCCTGCCTGTAAAATGTGTAGAATCTTTACATTATTTTAACATAAAACAGGACGCAATTCAACCGGATGAAGCGCGGCGGGCGGGGGACAGTAAGCCTGCTGAAAAAAAGTGAAAAAAGGTGGTTGACAAAACCCTTTTCTCATGCTAAAATAAACAAGTCGTCCGGCGCACGGATGCACAACAACTGAATATGGGCGTGTTCCCGAGTGGCCAATGGGGACAGACTGTAAATCTGCTGCTTTCAGCTTCGGTGGTTCGAATC
>ENA-UERX01000227-UERX01000227.1-human-gut-metagenome-genome-assembly--contig:-NODE-227-length-41638-cov-38.848079_pt1 | contig 41638 bp, 35 predicted proteins | sample MGYA00242992_ERZ507993 | MGnify/ENA primary metagenome ERZ507993 (study PRJEB26167, sample SAMN06115487) | human gut metagenome | host: Homo sapiens | place: China:Chongqing | collected 2015-04-10... | reverse complement strand
ACGATAGAAGGGCTGAATGCCTCCATTGCTTCATTGTCTGCCACTAATAAGGATCAGGCGGAACAGATTAAGAATCTGCAGGAACGAATCAAAGAGCTGACGGCTCAGATTGCATGGCTGAACCGCCAGCTCTTTGGGCGTAAGACAGAAAAGCTTCCCATATATAGTCCCGATATGCCTGACCTTTTTGCCGAAGAGTTTGCCGGACTCCGGCATCAGGCGGAAGAAAAGCGGGACGAGGCCGTGGAGCAGATAGAAAAGGAACCGGTGGAAGTCCGGAAGCAGAAGCGTCAGAACCGCAAAATGACAGAGGATCTGCCCGTACTCGAAACCGAGGTTATAGAGCCGGCCGGTGTGGACCTGTCCTTATATCGCAGGATTGGCGAAGAGATAACCAAAGTGGTCAAGCACAAACCGGGGATGCTCTATGTCAAGGAAATCATCCGTCCCAAATATGCGCTCAAGGACAGCACCCGGCTTCCTCCCGCAGGGCAGAAAGGCGTGGAGATTGCCCCTATGCCGCTGATGCCCGTCGACAAGTGCATCGCCGACACCAGCCTGCTTGCCGAGATACTGCTTCAGAAGTATGAATATCACGTCCCGTTCTACCGGCAGATACAGCAGTACCGGCATCTTGGGATGAAAGGCCTTACGGAAAGTACGCTGGACGGATGGTTCAAAAAAACGGTGGAGCTGCTCAGGCCTCTGTATGAGGAGCTCAAGCGTGAAGTCTTTTCCTGCGACTATGTACAGGCGGACGAAACCACTGTTCCGGTCATCAACAAGGAAAAGCACAGGGCCGACAAGGAATACCTGTGGATGGTAAGGTCGGTCATGAAGAAACTGGTCATCTTCCATTACGACCAGGGATCGCGTGCCGGAGTCGTCATCGAATCCCTGGCAAATCAATATCACTTCAAGGGTTATCTTCAATGCGACGGTTTTGCAGGCTATGAGACAGCCTTCAGGACCAACCCCGACGTGCGGCTGCTCAACTGCCTGGTGCATATCCGCCGTCATTTTGAACAGGCTCTGGATGAAAACCGGGAGATGGCCGAACATGGCCTGACCCAGATACAGCATATTTACCGGATTGAACACTGCTGCGATAAGGCGGGCCTGTCGTACGACGAGCGGAAGACGAAGCGCCGGGAACTGGCCGGACCTGTCATGGATGCCATGAAAGTGTGGATGGAAACGGAAGGAATCAAGTACAGCCCCAATTCCCAGATCGGGAAAGCCATCACGTATGCCTATACCCGATGGGACAACATGATGGAATGTCTGGAGGACGGACGCCTGCTCTGGGATAACAATCTGGCTGAAAATGTCATCCGGCCGATTACTTTGGGACGGAAAAATTACCTTTTCTGCGGCAACCATGAGGCAGCGGCTAATATGTCGGTGATCTGTTCCCTGCTGGCCACCTGTAAGGCACATGATGTAACCCCAAGGGATTATCTGAATGATGTCATCGCCCGAATGCCCTATCACAAAAAGGCTACTCATGAGGAACTGCTGGAACTGCTTCCACATAAATGGAAGCTGCAACATCCGGAAAGTGCATTGACAAAACAAGAGGAGGAAGCCGGCAACCGGTGCTGACTGCAACATATAGGTTCAACAAAATAATAGCGACTGCAACTATTAGGTTTATAGTGACAGTCGCTATTGTTGTATATAAAGTTCAATACCTGTAGTCTAACGAATGCTTACAGTACTTTTGCAGGCAAGAAATTACGAAAAATATCTAAGTGATTGAAAATGAATTATAATTACCAACTCATAGTAGTAATAGGTTACGGATTAGTTAGTTATCTGCTGTTGTATTCTTCTACGCGTTATGTAACCTTCAAAGAACTCTTCGTATGCAAAAGTAGTATATTAATGGCTATACTGAAATAAAAATCCAGCTTTTTAAGCTCCGCAGACAAGTATTCTCGTAAAAGCGAATTTAGATGCGGGAACATCATCGTCAACGAATTTGACGACCTTGTTCCTCTCTTTTTTACTTATGCCACAAACAGTGTTTTTGCGGCTGTTACCTATTGATGTTTTTTATCAGTTTCCTTTAATCTAGAAAGGAAGTCAGAGGTAACATGTAAAGTTTATAAAATGACACCATAAAATACTTATAATTTGTGGTTACAATGAGATGCTTGACTGAGCCACTTTAATAGCATCCCACTTTAATTCTTCTTCATCCTCAACAGCATCAAGAACTTTATCTGCAACCCAAAGGGTGAGAAGTTCTTTTTCATCAACATTAAAATAGTTTGCTATTTGAACAACTTGGGTGCGTTTGGCACGTCTATCACCTCTTTCAATTTTTGAAAACATAGGGGTGTCAATCTCAAGAAAAGATGCTAGTTGTCTTTGCAGTACTCCATTCTCAAGTCTTAGTTCTTTTATCTTTTGTCCTAACAACATATTAAATATCTTTTTAGCTATTGATTTATACTATAATTTCCCAATAACCGCCTTTATTAGGTCCAATTCTCTTCACAACTCCAGTGTCTTGAAGGTGTTTAATATTAGTTGCTATCCAACGACGAGATACTCCAATTTTTTCTGCTATCTCAGAAAGAGTAATATTAGGATTATTTCTAATCTCTTTAATGATTTGCAGTGCAGTTTCTGGTGCACTTTGTAGTGCAGTTTCTGGTGCACTTTGTAGTGCAGTTTTTAATGAACCACGTTTAGAAACTTTTAATGAGCCATCTTTATGCGCAATGTCAGCAATAATATTTCCAGCTGCTTCATGACATGGAATTGTTATTCTAAAAAAGGTTCGTTCTTCATCAGTAACCACATTAGCTCGTGGTGAACCATTATTCATCAAAACATTCTGAATAGTAGGAATACCAGTACTACGACCTTCAGTCAAATCGAGTTCTTTAAGATATTCTCCGAGTCTGCGATTACGATATCGCTTTGATACTAAAACTTCACATCTTGAAATATCAGCTGCAGATATACTCCTGTCAGGACCGCCAACATTCTGTATGGTAATTCCTTGCGGTTCTATGGTGATAACCACTGGTTCCCATTCACGATAATCTCTATGATATAGTGAATTTGTTACACTCTCTTCCAATGCTTGATATGGATATGAGAAAAACTTTTGGCTCCGGTTGCTATCCTTTGGCTTTATTATCGTCTGCATAACAAGCATGCGATTCAGGTATTCCAATGTTCTTTCAATAATCTGCGTAATAGAACCTTTAATAACAGGTCCTTCATATAAATTGTTTGGGTTATTCAATCTTCCTTCTGGGAAATATACGATTTCCACCTGTGTGCGTTTGAAGAACTTACTTGGGTCTTCACAAAACATCATTGCAGCTACATTTCTAAGCATACGATTTTCTTTGGGGCCAACATATAAATCCATTTGTTCCAGAATATTCTCTAAAGGTTTTGTGTATAATTCATTGGCAAGTTTACTGCCAACCTTAACCAAATATTCTCGTAACAGAAGTATTGAAATATCCTCTACTTTAATATCGAGGTTTCCACGTTCGTCAAATGGAATACGACTTGCTAATTCACGTAATTCATCGAGGACTTCACCCTTAGCAATTATACTGCTCGTACCACTACGGATATAGAAATATTCCTTTGTTATACTTTTAGCTGTTACGTTCTCAGGAACAGAATATGGTCGGTTTATTCCTGCAGGACACCATATAACAAGTACAACCTTACCATCAACTTCCTCCACACTCGTTCGAGGCATATAGTAAGGTGAAATTTTGTTATTGTAACCCACCATGTCCTGCAATATTCCATCTATCATTTCTGTAGGGATTCCATTCACAGGACGAATAGCTACTCCTGTTGCTTCGTCTGTATCAACACCAACCACTATATAACCACCACCAAGATCGTTAAAATCATTTGCAAATGCACATACACTATGGTATATGCTTGCCGGATTCCATCCCTTTTTAAACTCTATTCGGTTGGATTCTATTTTCTGCTTATTCAGAAGGTCGTCTATATTTATTGCAAGTGCCATATTTCTAATCGATTATACTCTCTGAATTATCACAATGTTTCTCTTTGTTTTTCAGGACTAGTTCCTTACTCGTATTGGCATAACAATATACACAGAAATGACGACAAGTATTATACATGCCTATATCTTTACTTACCATACATCCGCATACCTTACGTTGACCAGAATCCTTTATTTTCTTTTCCCTATCCGGTAAAGGTGGCAACTGACCGAACATATCACGTTCAGGCCATTTTAACGTATGGAGATAATAAATCAATTCTTCATCATCTGCAAAAATTCTTTTCATTAGTTCTCCATCAATGCAACGATTATGCTCTATACCATATCTTTCAAGTTCAACTTCTTCACCACAGGTGGCCATAGCTATATTCCAACCTTCGGATTTCCATGCCTCTTTAATTTTAACAAGCCCCTCAACAACTTCACGACGTTGAGTTTCTGTCATTTCAGCGGATTCAACATTCTCTTTTGTAAAGTAAGCTGTTTCTTTGATAAGGTTGTTTTGTACTTTACGATAAGTTTTGACATCTACAAAACTAAACACTAGTTTGTCTGTATAACCCTTCAGAAGATTGCCTATATGCCAAATTCTTTTTAACAGTTCTCGAGGAGTTATCTGCTTGGTTACTATTAGGGGGTCAAATCGCCAAATGACTTTCTCCTTTCCAATCATGTTGGATAGTTTCTTGAAAGTATCAATCCTTTCTTCAATAGACGGGACATTTGGCTCAAATCCTTCATTTACATAATCATTGAGAGTAAATTGAAAATAATAATGAATTCCCCGTTCATCAAGTTTGTGCAAATATGGCAATATCGGTTTGGGATTCTTGGTCCAAAAAACAATAACCTTACAATTCTTAAAAGAAATGTACATTGGCTTTTGATTGAACGGATTATACCATACACAATAACCTTTTGTCAAACGGTTGAAAAACCATTTGGCATAAAAAGCTGGTATGTCTGTAGAACGACTTGCTGAAATAATAACAGGAGCTGTTGCTTCTACAATCATACCAGAGTCATTCTTTATTGTAATTTTATCTAATATCATAGTATATTAATAATTCTTTTTCAACTTTAGATGCCATTTCCTGTGTAAACACATATGTTAAGGACGTTGGTCCTTTGGCATTTCCAGAAAAGCCTTCTTTCTTACAAAGATTTATAAAGAAATGTATGTGCTCTTTTTTGTTGTTAGGATATTTTAATTCTGTAAATGACCAATTTTGCTCAAGACGTCTTAACACATTCCTATCTAATCCTACAAAGGACGGAATATTAGGCAAACGATTTGATATGCTTTGAGTTATAGAAGTTTCCTTATTCATTTCAGAGAATAAGGAAGGAGTTTCCTGTTTCTTTATTTTGATTTTGCCTTTTTTCTCTTCGTTATGGCCAAAATGTCTTAAAATATTTTTTTGTACAGTTTTAGACAAGTTGGACTTTTCTAATATTGTGCTAATTGCATCATTATTATCTACAGATTGATAGATTTTTAAGGACAACCAAGCTAACTCTTTTTGTTTCTTAGCTTTCTTCGATAACGTTTCATTAATAGCATCTTCATAACACTCGTTTATTGATTTTGATGAAACGGATAAATACGATTCTAATTTATTTATCAATTGAGCAATTTCCTTGAAGTTTACTGATTTTAGAATAAAAGATAATTTTTCCTTTGAAAACTTACAAGATTGTTTTTCAATTTCTTTTGAACTGTTAATAAAAGACTCTGAATTGGCAATATCATGAGACAAGAATCCCATGTTTTTCCCATATAATATTTTATAAACGAGTGAATATGTCGACATGTTGAGAATATCGGATAACACATCTTTATTCATTTCCATATAACCACACAAGCACCCCCACAAAGAAAGAATATATCGATAATTCTCAAATTCTGCCATTTTGCACAAAGCTATGCAATCATTGTAACTCTGGCCTTTTAATATAAATGCAGCTATAGATTTGAGTTCAATGTTATCAATGCTATTTATTTCAAAATGGACGGTCGGATTGTTAATAAATGCATGTAAATTATTTATGTATGCTCGTTCTTTAGATTTCTCCCAATTGATTTCACCTATTTGTCCCTTTAATATAGGTACAATGGTCTTCATCGCTTCCATATAAAAGCCAAGGCGATTAGCATATAGCTTTTCTGCTGTTTGTTTATTTTTTATTATATAATCGATAATAGCATTAACTAATGGAGCATTAGAAATTGAAATTGTATTTCCATTCATTGAAACATCATTCAAAGTAGATGCGGGTAGACTTTTTTGGAATACATCAATTGCATATGCCGTTCTTTTTTCAATGTCAGATCGAAGCCTTAAATAATCATCTTTAGTATGTAGTTCTGGAATTTGGGGAAGGAAATAACACCCCCAGTTTTTGCATAAAGAGGTGAATATATAATCCCAACAATTTATATTCTTGAGAAATTCTATTAAGCATTCTTTAAGGAAATAAAATCTATTTCCCAACTCATTCTTCAATTTAACTTCAAATTGTTTTGTACTATTTTTCTCCGTTAAATCAATTTTTTTATATTCATCTAACAAAAAAGATAATTTCTCACCAAAAACAGTTATAGATGAAGGAGTAGAAATAAGACTGGTTAATATGTTATATATATCTTGAGTAAGCCTTAATTGTACAGCTAAGTCATGATTAACAGATTTCTGCTCTCCTAAGAGATATGCATATAATACGCCCTTTTGTTTATCAATAATTTCATCCTCAAATGCTCCTGCTTCATAATGTGAAATAGGCGTAAGTTTTGGAAGTGGTCTTGTTTCAAGCTTATTGGCATTTGGAACTATAGAATAATTCTTATAGTATTTGATGGATTTATTACTTTGGGTATTTACTAAAGTAATTTTATATGCTTGTTCTGAGAAGAAATGGAAACAGCAATTGGTCGGAGTCAGATTTAGAGTATGTGAACAAACACAAACACCATCTTGTATTTCGTTTTCATAGAAATCCTGAGTTTGTGCATCATCTTCAAATTCAATAAGTACTGGATAATTATAACGTCCGACGTCGTTAATAGTAAATTGAACAGGATATTTAAATAATACGATAGCGTCAAAAGAGCGAAGTTCCTCTATTTGCTCATAAAATTTATACCCACTTAGCCGTTGAACATAATGTGATATAGGCAAAATACATTCAGATTGAAGTAGATTGTCCATATTTAAACTTGATGTCGGTATATAGAATTTCATAAAGTTATATATTTAGATTAGAATGGTCCATTGGCCCCAGTCTCATTCCCAGCATAGATATGGGAATCTGGTGCAGGTAATTTGGACGCCAGATTATCAGTATATAAAAGATTTTCCAATGGACGTGTTGTCGCTACATATAATGCAGACTCCTTTTCAACCATTGGATCTTTATCCCAGATGACATATTTTTTGAATTCATTAAGCCCACAACATGGAATGAATACATCATTAAATTGTAATCCTTTAGCACAGTGCCAAGTAATTATTTTAGGACTTGTTGACTTGAAATCAATATCCATATTGTCTTTTGTCTTCCATTGAACAGGTATTCCTTTTGACAAAAGATAGTCTCTAATCCTAGTAACTTGATCGTTATAATACACAAGAATGCCCACATCGGTTAAACCATTATTTATATATTCTATTATTTTATCAAGTTGCGATGTGGTCCGTATTAAACGTGGCTTTGGACCATGTTTGATACATGCAAATGACAAACGAGATGCGGGACGTATATATTCACCAATCTTAGCATTTTCGATTGTGAGACGATGGTTAATACACAAATTTTGTGGATGAATTCCTAATTGTCTAGCTGTTTCTTCAACACTTTGGACAGTATGGTTAGGAAATTCCATTATTGATTGATAAGAATCTCCAAAAAACCAGCAGTATTTTCCATGAGCCTTAAAGTCAGCAATTTCATCAGCATTAAAGTCCTGACACTCATCTATGAACATATATACGAATTGCGGTTTGGGAGAACGTTTCCATTCTTCAAAATAATATACATGGCCTTCGTTTTGTCCAATTTCAGCCAATTCGTCAACAAAAAATTGTTTTAATGATTTTGTATACACTATAATTGCATAGGAACTAGTTAGTGTCGAAACTTGTTTAGCCTTCTTTAGGAGAGTCAACGATTTTCCAGAACCTGCGATTCCCTTAACTATTGCGGTCCGTTCTGCAGACATATTGATGATTATCTGCTGGTTTTTGTCTGGTGTAAGATTATCTAGTGCCATAAGTCATAAGGGATATTTTTATCTGCTAACGGATTTATTGCCCGACATGTTTTTAGAGTATATCCAGCCATTACTTCCTGAGCAAATGATTTATTACAAATTATTCTGTATGCGATTTTACTTTTATCATTATTTTTTCCTCTGTGGGATACATGAAAAATATCTTGCATATAACAACCGGAACATTGGTTCTCGAGGTGGTAACATGCATTTGGCACGATACTTTTATATTGCTGTGAGTTCTTTAAAAATCTATTTATTCCGCTATTCATCATTTGTGGATAATACAAACCATTATCTACTTTTGTTGTTACATCAGAAATGATAAAGACTCCATTGGTTTTAAGCAATGGAGAAAAATACGAAACTATCAATTCATACGGATTACTCTTATTAAAAGTTCCACGTTGTACAAACTCATTTATTGCCTTAAACGACATTATAAAATGATACTGTACATTTGACATATTTATAATATCCTGTATTTCCTGTTCAGAATCAATATAAATACATTGTGGGTTAATGTGGATTTCAAGTCTGAATTCTGGTACTTTTTCTATCGACTCTGTGAGATGATATAAAAATAATATTGCATCTGAATTTGCATCGTACGCATTTATATTTACTCGTTTTAAATTTGGAAGATTGTCACTTAGAGCAACAAGTAAGCCTACAATTTCACCACCTGTTCCGCAGCAAAAATCTAGCACGTTTATTTCCTGCAAATCATACAATGATTGTTTATATTTGTCATTTGTCATTAGAGAGGATATAATGCTATAAGCTTCCGCAAAACTTCTAGGAAAATATGTTCCTAAGTACAATTTTATAAATTCATATGGCTGATCAGGATTATAAACCACCTCCATAGGGCGTGGTTCATAGACAGCCTCAAAATCGTCAAAGATGATTTTATCAAGCCATATAGGAAGTATAACAGATTTATTATCCATAAGACTTTTCACTAATATATTGTATTTTTTTGAATTGCCAATATTTGAACACAAATATATAAAAAGGATTGTAGACTCACGATGAAATCCTCAAAAAGCTGTAATTCTTTTGTGAAAAAATTGTTTTCCTACAAAACAATAATTTGTTATCGTTTGAATGATATCATAATATTATCATGTTTCTTCTCACTTCATAGCAAATATTAAAACGAACCGCCTAATATGATTTTTCGGTATCAACAAGGATGAAATGCGTTCCTCATTATTCATAATACTGCCGGAAAAGATAGTTCATGAAGATTGATTTGCCGCTTTCATACAGAATTGAAGATTCCCTTTCCCGCTTCAATGAATTTGTGTATAGGTAGTTCATCACATATTAGGTGCATTGGGGGGATAATGCTCCGGATGGTTGATGATTGAGACAGTATGTCATGAAATCATGGAATCTGTAAATCATTAAAAAATCATATATGCAAGTATCCGATGAAGCGGATAACCGTTTCTGCAAATGTTTGCCGGTTTGAATTTTCGGATATTAGACTATGTCATTTCTCATATCTTTAAATCACTGGTTTTTTGAATCACGATACAAATAAACATGGAAACAATGGAAGTTGTATCACTTCCCGGACAATTGGCAGCATGTTGCGCTGATAGGCAGCAATTAGCTTACTTAATATATTATTCCACAACCGTTTATCATCGTAACTTTGCCCTCGAACGGCAGGGTTTCCCGCAACGGGTGAAGCCGTGGGTCTGAAGTTTTCCTTTCCAATCCGTCCCCGACGGATTTTTGTTGGCTCCAGCCAACAGCAAGATGTCTTTTCAGCGGCTCAAAATGATTTGAGCATCCCTGAAAAGCACTTGCCCTTGCAGGGGGTAGGCTTCCTCTCCGGAGTCGGGAAGCCTGAAGAACCCGCGGTAAGCATATCCCCATAGCAGAGTTTGTGCCGCATAACGAACTATATTAATAAGCAAATAAAATGAGAACAAAAATGCCGCCATAAGCTATCTCGTTTGACGGGTAGAAACGCCCCCATCTACCTAGGGTACATCTGGTTTAATAACAACAAATGCCAGTCAAACTCTGATACAGATTCTAAAAACTCTATTTGGCTGGCCAAAAAGAAATAGTCTTATCCTGCGCTTTCACCCTATTCTTGTCTTGAAATGGAAGTACTACAAGAAATCAGGAATACCGTAACGAACTGCTGCCTTATACCATTTTAGGTGGAAAGGCGCTGTATCCCGAATCGGAAATGCGTGAGGTGCTGGAAGCGAACTATCGGAAACCTTTCAGATAGCCTCCGACCAAAAGCAAGAACGGACAGCCGTTATCCGGTTGTCCGTTCTTGCTTGCGTTTGTTCCGTTCTCAGCAATGGCCTCCTTTGGCTATCGGCACAAACAACATATAGGTATCTTTCTGCTCTTTGGCGTACGCTTTCCGTAAAAGCCACGAACGGAACACATGGGTATAATAGGTATTCAGGCGGAACGCTATCGGTATAATGATTTCAAGGGAATAGACATCGGCATTCAGACCGTTTTCCAACCGGACATACCGGCACACCTCAAAGTCATTCAGCACGTCCGTTTTCAGGATTGCCCGGATAGCCGCATTTACCGCTGTTGTTGCCACATTGAACAGTTCTCCGATTTCCCATGCCATCATCCATACATCGTTACCGGTTACGATTACCGATTTTCCTTCTATGGTAATGATATTTCGTTTCATGATTCTTCTTTTTTAGATGTTGCATCCTTTGAACTCTTCTATGCTGCCAAGACGTGCGACAAGATTTTCCATATCCTGATTGAGCTTTTCTTTTGTAATCTTCGCATAGATTTGCGTTGTCTTGATGCTCTTGTGTCCGAGCATCGAACTCACCGTTTCAATAGGTACGCCGTTTGACAGGAATACCGTTGTCGCCGCCGTGTGGCGGCTCTGGTGCCATGTAAGGTGTTTCGTGATACCGCACCGTTTGGCTACGGCACGTATTCCATACAAGCAGGTCATGTAATGAGGGACAGGGAATATCCTTCCGTCCCCACACAGTCCGCGGTATTTTTCTATGATTTTTCGGGGCAGGTCCAGCAGGCGGATATTCGATTCCACGCCCGTCTTCTGGCGGTTGATGTTTATCCACTCATGGTTGTCGAAGTATGTACGGATATTTTCCTCTCGCAGATTGCGCATATCGGAGAATGACAACCCCGTGAACGCACAGAACAGATACAGGTCACGGTAAAGCTCCTGTTTGGCGTTTTTCAGTTTGCCGTCCATCAGCATACGGATTTCCTCTTTCGTGAGAAACCCTCTTGTCGTTTCCTCTTTCTTGATTTCATATTCACGGAACGGGTCACGTGTCAGCCATTCATTGTTAATGGCAATGAACACCATTGTCCGTAACGGACACACATAAAGCCAGACCGTATTGGCACAGCAGTGCTTGTCCGTGCGAAGAAACATTTCAAAATCGGAGATAAATGCCGGAGTAAGTTCCTTCAGGGCAATATCCTTCACATGGTAACGGATATTCAGGAACTCTTGCAGGTGCTTGTAAACGACCAGATATTTTGAAAGCGTGGCTTTGGCTTTCATGTCGGCTTCCACCTGCTTTGCATAATCCTCGTTGTGCTGGCGGAACACCTGCATCAGTGTATGGCAGCGGTGTTCCAGTCCGAGAAAGGCATTCTTCACTTTTTCAGCCGTCACAAAATTGTCACGCTCCATGATTTCCTGATAGTGCCTGTTGATGCTCACACGCATCTTGTCAAGCAGGCGGTTCGTTTCAAGTGCGGCAGAACTTCTTCCCGTGACACGTCCGCCTTTCGTGTCCCACAATTTGGGATCGACCGAAAGTGAAGTGCACCCCAAAAGTTGGACAAAAAATTGGGGGGCACATTATGAAGTACAAAAAACATGGTATTAAAGATCTAGTAAAGTACATTCAATTACTTGAAACAGGGAAATCGGTTCGTTCTATTAGTAGAAGGTATGGTATCAATGACCAGCAACTGCATGTATTATGGTATCGTTACCAGCGAGAAGGTCCTAGCGCATTGAAAAAACGGCCTAATATCCGGGCAGATGGGTCCATGAAAGAGAAAATAGTACGTGCCTATATGGAAAATCACTTATCTTTGGTGGAAGTTTCATTGAAATACAATGTATCCCCAAGCCGAGTGAAAGTCTGGACCCGCCAGGTAAGAGAAGCAGGCTATGCGGCATTGTATATAAATAAACGGCGGAAAGTTTTGCCAGAAGATATGGGAAGAAAGAAAAAGAAAGAGCCTGAGACAGAACTGGAAAAGCTCCAGGCAGAAGTAGCGCGGCTCAGGGCAGAGAACGACTTATTAAAAAAAGTGAAAGCCTTAGTCGAAGCAAGAGAAGCCCGACTAAAAGGGATTGGGCAGAAGCCATCAAAGAACTAAGGCAGAAGCATGACCTTGATACCATGTTAGATATCAAGGGGATGGCTCGTTCTACATATTATTATCATGAGATCCGTCTTGAGATCGTAGACAAATATGCCTCACTACGACATCGCATTGATGAAATATATAAAGAACATCGTAGTCTGTATGGTTACAGACGCATAACGATGCAACTAAAGAATGAAGGCATTGTTGTTAATCACAAGACAGTCTTGAAATTAATGTCAGAAATGGGGTTGAAAGCAGATAAGCGGAAACGGAAATATCGTTCTTACAAAGGGGAAAGAGGTAAAATAGCCCCAAATATGTTGAACCGGGACTTTTCAACGACCCGCCCCAACCAGAAATGGGCGACAGACGTGACTGAAGTCAAGATAAAAGGCCGGAAGCTATACTTGTCACCCATACTGGATATGTTCAATGGGGAGATAGTCTCTTATTCCATTTCATATCGTCCGGATATGAAAATGATAAGCTGCATGCTGAACAAGGCCTTTCACAAGTTCGATAATCTGAAAGGCTTGATCCTTCATTCCGATCAAGGCTGGCAATATCAGCACGTAATCTATCAAGACATGCTAAAAGACAGGAAGATTACCCAAAGCATGTCAAGGAAAGGAAATTGCTTGGATAACTCGATGATGGAGAACTTCTTTGGTTTAATGAAAAAGGAATTGCTATATTGCGGAAATGGGACGACATTGACCAATTCGCCCGTGAATTGGTCAAATACATCCGTTACTACAATGAGCAGAGGATAAAACTGAGACTAAATGGGAAAAGCCCGGTACAAGCCCGAGCTTTATTCCTTGCTCATAATTTAGTCTCTTGATCTATATTTAATCTCCAACTTTTGGGGTGCACTTCATTCTCGTTCATGCCGTATTTTCTTGTGTGAGTTGTTAATAACTCACTGGAAGTTAATGCTTTCTATATTCTTTCAACCTCGTCATAACCTGTTTTGGGCATGGTCACGAATTGGTAACGCTGCGATGTCCTAACTTGGCTTTTTCATTGCTTTTTCTGTCTTTCATTTTTTCAAGCCATCTTCCTAAAACATCTATCTGCCAATAACTTTGCTACATTCTTCTATTTATCACTTTATATTCGTAACTTTGCAGATTTAAAATAAAAATCAATGAAAACAATCGTTATAACCGGCGGAGCCAAGGGTATAGGGCGCTGCCTGGTAGAGTATTTTGCATTGCAGGGCAATACGGTCTATTTTATCGATATGGACGCAGATGCTGTTGCGACTGTAACGGAAAAGTTATGTGCCAGGCAGATGGACGTGCATGGCTTTACAGGGGATATTGCCGACGAGCAGGTATTACAGAAGTTTGCGGAGAAAGTGATAGAAGAAACTCCGCAAGGCATACACTGTCTGATAAATAATGCTTGCCTGATGAAAGGAGGAATCCTGAGTGGATGCAGTTACGAGGATTTCCTATATGTGCAGCGTGTAGGTGTTGCCGCACCTTATCTGCTCAGCAAGCTCTTCATGCATCATTTTGCCGGTGTCGGCTCCATCGTAAACCTTTCCTCAACCCGCGCGTTTCAGTCGCAGCCGGATACCGAAGCATATACGGCTGCCAAAGGGGGCATTACCGCACTGACTCATGCGCTTGCCGTAAGTCTTTCGGGTGTGGCCCGCGTCAATGCCATTGCTCCGGGATGGATTGATACCGGTAAGTTCCACGACGAAAGTTATGTTTCCGACTACACGGAAGGGGATATCATGCAGCATCCGTCGCAACGGGTGGGAGAGCCCGAAGATATTGCCCGCGCCGTTGAGTTCCTGTGCGACGAACGCAATTCTTTCATCAACGGACAATGCATCACTATCGATGGCGGGATGAGTAAACTGATGGTTTATCACAACGACTGCGGATGGAGAAAAGAATAAAACAGTTATTAATTATTTTATAAAGATTCTTTATGTTATTACAATTATTATTTGTCCTTGTTGCGATAATTGTCGGCGCAAGAGTAGGCGGTATCGGACTGGGAATACTGGGCGGACTTGGTCTTGCCGTGCTGACTTTCGTGTTCGGGCTTCAGCCCACTGCTCCTCCGATAGATGTGATGCTTATGATTGTGGCAGTTATTGCGGCGGCAAGTTGCATGCAGGCAGCAGGGGGACTGGACCTGATGGTGAAGTGGGCAGAGAAGATTTTGCGGAAAAACCCGCATCACATTACGCTGCTTAGCCCGTTTGTGACATACTTTTTTACCTTTTTCGCTGGTACGGGACATGTGGCTTACTCCGTTCTTCCCGTCATCGCCGAGGTTGCCAAAGATACAGGTATTCGTCCGGAACGTCCGCTGGGTATCGCAGTCATCGCCTCGCAACAGGCTATCACGGCCAGTCCGATATCGGCAGCAACGGTTGCCATGCTCAGCATGCTTGCCGGATACAATATTTCGTTGTTCGATATCCTGAAGATTTCCATTCCCTGTACGCTGATAGGAGTTCTCTTAGGAGCCTTGTACTCGATGAAAGTCGGCAAGGAACTGAAAGATGATCCTGAATATCAAAGACGACTGGCTGCCGGTGAAATTTCCGGCGACGGTTATCATACGGCAGAGGTGGCAAGCTATGGCAAGGCGTTAACTTCCGTCATTCTCTTTTTGGCTGCCACGATAGGCATCGTTTTGTTCGGATCGATCGACGGACTCCGTCCGACATTTGCAACGGCTCAGGGAGAAGTGCAGATGGAGATGTCGCACATTATTGAAATATTGATGCTTTCTGCCGCATCACTCATCCTGCTTCTGACTAAAACAGACGGTATAAAGGCGGCTAAATGTTCCGTATTCAATGCAGGAATGCAGGCTGTAGTTGCCATCTTTGGTATTGCATGGATGGGAGATACCTTCATTGCCGGAAACATGGAAGTGATGAAAGAGAACATCTTCGGTCTTGTTACCGATATGCCTTGGCTGTTTGGTGTAGCCTTGTTTCTGATGTCCATTCTGTTGTTCAGTCAGGCAGCTACCGTTCGTTCCCTGTTACCGCTTGGCATAGCACTGGGCATCTCTCCTTACATGCTCATCGCACTTTTCCCGGCAGTGAACGGCTATTTTTTCCTGCCCAACTACCCCACGGTGATAGCTGCCATCAACTTTGATACTACCGGAACGACACGAATAGGCAAATACCTGCTGAACCATTCGTTTATGATGCCCGGACTGATAGCTACCATTGTATCGGTTGTACTGGGTATTGTATGGGTTTCGATGATGTAATAATTAAACCATTTAAATCTGAATATATGAAAAAAATTACTCAATTTTCCGTTTTATATCTTTTGCCCTTATTTTTGGGTAGCTGTGCTCCTAAAGTCCTGACAGAGATAAAAAACACTCATACTCCTGTCGTAACGGCAAATGAAGTTCGCTTGTATGAAATAGGCGATTCCGTCCCGCAGTCTGCTGAACTGATTGGTCGGGTAAAAGTTTTGGATTCCGGTCTGAGTACTCACTGCCAGTACGATCAGGTAGTAGCACTGGCAAAAGAAAAAACTGCACAAAGTGGAGGAAACGCACTTGCACTGACGGATCATCGGAAACCGTCTATATGGAGCAGTTGTCACCAGATTGCCGGAAATATGCTATTGATTGATGAAGCCAAGAAACATGAAGTTTATACAAGAGTTGCAACTTCTGTCGGGGATTCAAAGGAGTGCAACTGCGAGGAGCAGTCCCGTTTCAGACATAATACATTCTATGCCAATATCGGCTATTCCTGTATTGTCAGTAAATTTTATATGCCATTAGAGGCTACGGGGCATCCCAAACGAGGAATGGATTGGATGGCTGGTTACGATTGGGTGTCAAAAAACGGTTTTGGGGCCGGAGTGATGTATTCAGGTTATAAGTCATCGTATTTACTGTCCGATGTAGATTTTGCAGTCAAACTGACATACATAGCTCCGCAGTTCGTGATGAAACAACAGTTCCGCCAATGGTCGATAGAAGAAAAATTGGGTATCGGATATTTCAACTATCGGGAGTCAGCAAAAGGCAGTGGAAGTGTTTCCGCATCAGGTGTAGGATATAACTTCTTGCTCGGCACAGAGTATCATATATCCGACCTTATTGGGATAGGGGCCAACATTGGTTATGTATCGGGTTCACTTCCAGAAGATAAATTTGGTAATCCAAATGAAGAAGACGGAAGTACCGGTATCTTCCGCCTTCATTTCAATGTCGGAGTGAGATTTCACTTTTAATCTTTCACTGAATAATTCCCGTATCGCTGTCTTTTAGCTGAATGGATTTGTTGACCGCCCGGTATTTACGTCCTTTGTGCAGTCGCCAGGTTACAGTCAGACTGACGAGGTTGCAGATGTCCGTACTGTAAAGAGCTGTCGATTTCTGAAGATTACGGTTCAAGATATCTGTTTCGAACATCTTATACCGCTGTATCAAAGGCAACTGCCAGGCAAGGGCAAACTGGCAGGATTTGTACTGATAGGAACCTTTCAGCACAATGCTACTTCCGTTGTATCCCTTAGTTTCTCCTTCCAGAAAGCGCCATCCGTTGTCGGCATACGCCTGAAGCGAAAAGTTCCCCAGATAAGCCTGAACATTCCCCGTCAGGAAGTAAGATGTATAGCAGTGAGTATAGTCATACCCGAAATTGAAGCAGCGGAACAGTCCGCCGTATAAGGCCACGGAAAGTTTCTCGGGCAGCAGCCAGTAGTTGGCATATCCTGACGTCTGCAAGACATCGATTTCCTTCTGGTTACGCTGGGTATAGATAAACTGATCGTCTGCCGTCCGTTCGTACACCGCCATGTTCGGGCGATGACATAGTTTATAAAAGCCTTCGATGTATGCTTGCAGGCGAGCATTGGAGTATGATAGTCTGAGAGTGTGATATGTTTCTCTGTTAGGCTTGAGGTCAGGGCTTCCGGCAGTCCATTCCATGCTGTTGGTACGAATCATGGCATCGCTGATCATGGCTATGCGGGAAGTACGCTCGTTCGACTGGAAATTATAGCTTACTTGCAGGGCATTGGTAAAATCGTAGCTCAGTGCCGCCTTCGGACAAAACGTCCAGTAGTCGTATGTATGTTCTTGTTGACGGTAGTGCAGGTAGCTTGCGCCTACGCCTGCCGAATAACGCAATTTGCCCCAATAGCCTTTTATCTCAGAAAACAGATAGAGGCGATTGTTGTGCATCAGGGTGAGTGAAGAAACATCTCCCGTATATGCATTGTTCGTGTACTTCTGGCTGTAATTGATACCGGCGGTAAGGGTAAAAGGCTTCAGCTTGTTTTCGTAAATTGCTTCGCTCAACAGCGAATAGGTCTTACCATCTACATTGTACCGGTAAGGAGAGCCTTCATCGTAACTGGTAGAAGAATTTGTATCGATATAGGTACCTACAGCATTCAGCGTGACCGACTGTCGGGGGGTGAACTGCTGGAAATAATAAAGGTCGAGTACCGGACTTCCCGTCCGGCTGTTGTCTTGCTGGGTAGCGACGTACTCATTCGTCCCGTCCACTACATTTTTCCGGTTGAAGTCGCCCGGCACGTGATTGAAATCGCCGCTTAGCGATGCCTGAAACACATAACGTGTAGAATCAGCCAGATTGTAAGTCAGCTTCACACTATTATTAAAATACCGGCTGCGTGAAGCAATATCGTTACGCTGAATGGTATAGACCGAACCATCATTCAAGTGATAATAAGCCGTTTCCTCCATCCGGTCTCCCTCGAAATCCTTATATCCGAAGTCGTAGTTCAACGAAAATTCGCTTTTCCCCGTATTCCACTTACCATAAACCGTATAGTTTCCGTTTTTGGCATTCAGCGACTGGCTAAGGGAGGTACCGACTGTATATCCGCTGGTTGCACGCCGTGTCGTGATATCGATAACGTAAGCGATTCCCTCACCGTAACGCACACCGGGATTATCGATGAAATCAATCTTGAGAATACTTTTCGGATCGAGCGACAACATTTCCGCCTGATCTACAATAATGCCATTGATGCGCAATTGTACGCTTCCTTTATTGTCGATAGCAGATATACTACGGGCATCTTCATCGATACGAATATTGGGCAGACTAAGCTTTTGCAAGACACTATACCCCGAGCTGGACGCTTCTTTCTGAGCATCGGAAGGGTAGAGCAATAAGCCGTCTGTTTTATGTACAATCCGTGCAGCTTTTACTTCTACTTCGCCAAGTTCGATACTCTGATCAGTAGTCTGTGCAGATACGGTAAGCGAAAAAAATATGAACGTGATGCAGACACAGCCTTTCCGGGCAGTCCGACTGATACCATATACCAAGGAATGCTCCGCAGAGGCATTACCTTGAAACTGATTTGTTAACCATTCCATTTGTTTCTGTTTTGATGTTTCGGAAACAAATGTAGAGGGTTGAGTCAGACTACTGCCAGAACAAACACTGACATTTGCCTGACATTTCGATGTCAGTTTTCTACCTTATTGATTTCCAGTGAATAATTCCGACCTCTATCTGCCACGATTTTCAGATCTGTATGCTCTTCTACTATTGGTTTCAGCCTACGAATAAGCGTGTAAAGCGTATCATTGGCATCCTCTTTCTTGGGCCAGAGTGCCGTACAGATAGCTTCTTTAGTCAATGAATGTGACGGTGCATTCCAAAATAGCAGCATGAGCTGCTGTTGCATGGGAGTAAAGCGGATAGGAGTGTGTGCCGCTGTATAAAACCGCCGGTCCGCTTCTGAATAAACCAGTCCCCCGAAACCGGTAACAACTTCCGGCTCTTCCTGTTTCTTTCTCAGATAGAGCCACGACAGCATCGCCCAAAGGAAAGCAGAAATCATGCAAGCAGCCGGAATACGCTGATCCGACATGCCGAACACACTGGCGGCCGACAAGCGGGCATATCCCTTCAGTGCAAGTATTTCTCCCGCATGCTTGTCACGCACCATTAGTGTATCACTGCAAATAACATGCCCATCCGGTGATTGGTTCCGATAACGATTGTCTACCACATCGAAAGTAATAAATGCCGTTTTCTGCAACCGTTTATTCTTCAGATGGTGGCAAAAACGTTCGTCGGAAACCGCAATCAGTACCTGTCCGCCTGAAGTCTGACGAAGGTGTTTGTAAGTCTTTATCGTATCTTGTGTAATGATATAATCCCTATTCTCTTTAAGTGTCTGAGCCAGCGCCTGATTCAAATCGGCTGTTATTTCATTTCTGGCAGTACAATAGTTATGATGTCCAGCCAACAAAGAAGTCAGCATGAGCGTCAGAAATACGGCAACGGATAGTAATTTGCGGTTCATAAGATCAGAATTTGATTACTGCAAATGTAATGAATTCTGTGTTTTCTTTTTCAGAAATGTGGGCTAAAATCTTTTTCCGTCTTAACACGCCATTCTTTACTCCGGCTGTTTCCGATACTCATGAGGTGTCATTCCGGTAGCCTTTTTAAAAACACGAGTAAAATGTTGCGGGTACTGAAAGCCAAGTTGATAGGCACTTCGCTGATAGAGTAATCGGGAAGGAGTAGTCGTTCTTTGGCAATGTCGATTATTTTGTCTTGTATATATTCTAAAGCCGTTTTACCCGTTTCCTTTTTAATTAAATCACCAAAATAATTAGGTGAAAGGCAAAGTTCGGCAGCGCAATATTTCACCGTAGGCAACCCTTTCTGCATGGCATTCTCATCGGCAAAATAAGATTCAGAAATCTTTCAAAACGAGTCAGAATATCACGATTGGCATTCTGGCGGGTAATGAACTGCCGTTCGTAGAAGCGCAGACAGTAATTAAGCAACAGTTCAATATGGTTGGCAATCAGCCTTTTGCTTAAACGGTCTATGGAATGTTGCAGTTCTTCCTGAATATTCATGAGACAGTCGATGAAAGTATGGCGTTCCCGTTCAGAAAGATGGAGAGCCTCGTTCACTTCATACGAGAAAAAAGTGTATTCCTTGATGCTACGGCCAAGATTGGTGCCACGAATCAAATCCGGATGAAAACACAAGGCATAACCTTGAGGTTGAAATTCTTCGCCCGTATCTTCTATGCCGATGACTTGTCCTGGAGCAAGACAGATTACGATCCTTTTTGGTAATCGTACCGCTGACGGCCATAAATCAAATCGCAGTTTTTTTCGTCTTTCAGGAAATTACATAAAAACTGAAGGTATGCCGTAAATGGTGCATGGGTTTCGCTTTCGAAAGATCGATTACGCTTACTTGTGGATGCAAGGTTTCTACACCGAGCATATCATCGTATTCCGTTATGGTTTCAATATTCAATAAGTCTGTTTTCATCGGGATTTATTTATATTACAAAGGTAAGAAGGATTCTTGTTCCATCGTTGTGCTATAAAAGAAAAACGGTGTTTTTATGCAGTAATTCTGTGTTTTGTATAACAATAGATAGAATAGCAAGGGATAACTTTGCACTAGAAATCAATAAAATAAATTGTATACGATATGCAAAAAGAAGTGATGTTGCTTACAGGTGGCGGACAGATCGGCATGGCAATAGCCCGACGAATGGGATAATGAAAATTGTAGTCGGCGACAAGCGGATTGAAAATGCGCAAGCCGTAGCCGATACGATGAATCGCGCTGGATTTGATGTACTTCCGGTAGAAATGGATCTATCATCCCGAACTTCTATCCTAAAATTGATTGATACGGCGCAGCAATATGGAGAAATCGCTATGCTGGTCAATGCAGCGGGAGTTTCTCCTTCGCAGGCATCGGTAGAAACCATTCTGAAAGTTGATTTATATGGTACCGCAATTTTGTTGGAAGAGGTAGGGAAAGTCATCAGGCAAGGAGGAACAGGTGTTACTATATCCAGCCAGTCCGGACATCGTCTGCCTGCACTCGGTGCGGAAACCGATAAACTGCTGGCTTGTACACCGACAGAAAGACTATTGGAGCTTGATGTCTTGCAGCCACAACAGATCCGCGATACACTCCATGCCTACCAGTTGGCTAAACGCTGCAATGTAAAACGTGTCATGTCGGAGGCTGTAAAATGGGGTAGAAGAGGAGCGCGTATTAACTCCATTTCTCCTGGTATTATTGTTACCCCACTGGCTCTTGACGAATTTAATGGTGTGCGTGGTGAATTTTATAAGAAGATGTTTGCGCAATGTCCAGCACACCGTCCGGGAACCGCAGACGAAGTAGCGAATGTAGCAGAATTGTTGATGAGCAATCGAGGAGCATTCATCACAGGATCAGACTTTCTTGTAGATGGAGGAGCTACGGCGGCTTATTTTTATGGTAAGGAATGAGCCTTCCAGCAAAATAGATAAGAAGAGAATGTATTATCTTTGCCGGAAGACAAAAGAAAACTATGGAAAGATTAGATGTATTCAATTGCTCGAATGTTCTGATAGCCAGTTATTTTACGGATGAAAAGGAATGTGCGCACGAGAATCGTGAACATACACTGATTTATCTCTGCTCTGGCAAGCTGGAAATAACAGAAGAACAAGGTCGTAAAACCATTCTTCGGCAAGGAGACTGTGCGTTTATGCGCCGCGATCATCGCATGTGGCTGCAAAAGCATATTGAAAACAAAACTCCCTATCGTTCCATTGTATTGAAGTTTTCACGACAATTCCTGCGTGAGGCTTATCAGATGTTTGATAAGAAAGAATTTCCTGATGTTCAAAGAAATAAGAAAAGCTTGTATGTATTTCCTCACGAACGTCCGGATGTCCGCAGTCTGTTCGAATCCGTCATTCCTTATTTTGAAGCAGGAGTCCAGCCATCGGATGAAATTCTGAAATTGAAGATGATGGAAGGACTGTACCTGCTACTGCATACTGACAAGAGTTTGTATGCGTCTTTATTCGATTTTGTCGATCCGTGGAAAATAGATATTCTCGACTTTCTAAATAAGAATTACATGTGCGATCTTACTCTGGAGGAAATTGCGAAATATACGGGGCGCAGCCTTGCCACATTCAAGCGTGATTTTAAAAAGATAAGTGATTTGCCTCCGCAGAAATGGCTGATTCGTCGCCGACTGGAAGCTGCCCATGCACTAATGCGGTCGGGTAAACGGAAAGTAACGGAAGTTTGTTTCGATGTCGGTTTCAAGAACCTATCCCACTTTTCGAAAGTCTACAAAGAAATGTATGGTTGCTCTCCAATAAACAGCATATAAACATCTAAAGCTGCTATTAAAGGGTTGTCACAATTGCTCCCGAAATCTTTTTCGAAGTGAGCTTTAAAACAAATGCCTTTGAGCCGATAAGCAAAAGTTTTCTTTCCGAAACGTGCTACTTTTACGTCAGAATGATGAACATTAAAAATTAGAAAGATGGAAACAACTGTAGCAAACGGAAAGGTAGCTTTGGTTACCGGTTCCGCAATGGGTATCGGCCTTGCCTGTGCCGAGGCATTTGCCAAAGCTGGCTATATAACTGTACTGGCAGATATTAAAGAGCCGACAGTGCAAGCTGCCAAACTGGTAGAAGAAGGCTATCAGGCTGTAGCCTACCGGTGTGACGTTTCGGATACGCAGGCTGTAGAAAAGATGATTGCCTGGATTGTTGTGACGTATGGACGACTGGACGCTGCTCACAACAATGCGGGTATTCAGACTCCCCAGCGGCCAATGGCTGAAATCACCGATGAGGAGTTCGACCGTACCGTAGCTGTCGACTTGAAAGGGGTATGGAACTGCATGCGATACGAGATTCGCCAGATGCTGGCGCAAGGTGGAGGAGCTATCGTCAATACATCTTCTCAAGGTGGAGTGACAGGTTTCCCTGGACAGGCTGCCTACATTGCTTGCAAGCATGCGGTAATCGGGCTAACACGGACAGCTGCCATTGATTACGCCGCAAAGGGCATTCGTATCAATGCGGTGTGTCCGGGAGCGATTTGCACGCCGATGGCAGAAGAACTGATGCGTCGGAATCCCTCTTTGAAAACAGAACTGGTACGCGACATTCCTGCCGGTCGACTGGGTAATCCGGAGGAAATAGCCAATGCGGTATTATGGTTGTGTAGTTCTCAAGCAAGTTTTGTCGACGGACATGCACTGCTGGTTGATGGAGCTTTCTCTATTCATTGATTAAACGAATCAGATATGGAAGAGATGAATACGCAGAAATGTTGCAGTCGTCGCGAATTTTTAAAAACAGCGACGGCTGTGGGAGCGGCATTGACCGTTTCGCCAGCTTTGGATAAAGTGCAGGCTGCTATTTCCTTGGCAACAGGGGAAAAGATGAAGGAAGCGGAAAAAGTACAAGCTGCCCGTATGACTACACATCGCATATTAGGTACGGGAGAAGCTGCCTTCGAGGTTTCTACCTTAGGATTCGGAGTTATGGGAATGACCTACAACCGAAGTTATCATCCCGATAAGCAGCAGTGCATCCGTTTGTTACACGAAGCAATGGATCGTGGGGTGACTCTCTTCGATACTGCCATCATCTACGGACCATTGAATAACGAAGAGCTGGCAGGGGAGGCCTTGGGGAGTTTTCATGGAAAGGTGAATGTTACGACCAAGTTCGGTCACGAAGTTATTGAGGGTAAGGCTACGGGGCGGCAAGACAGTCGTCCTGCAACCATCCGTCGTTATTGTGAAGAATCACTGAAACGTTTGCGTACCGATGTGATACCTTTATTTTACCAACATCGCTTTGATCCGAATACTCTAATAGAGGAAGTGGCAGGTACCATTCAGGATTTGATGAAAGAGGGAAAAGTTTTACACTGGGGCATGTGCGAAGTCAGTGCCGATACGATTCGGAAGGCACATGCTGTCTGTCCGCTCACCGCCATTCAGAGCGAATACCACCTGATGTATCGGGAAGTGGAGAGAAACGGCGTACTGGATGTCTGTCGTGAATTAGGTATCGGCTTTGTACCTTATAGTCCGATGAACCGCGGTTTCCTTGGGGGCGATCTGAATGAATATACCGAATTCGATCCGACCAATGATAACCGACAGACTCTTCCTCGTTTTACTCCGGAAGCAATGCGTGCCAACTATCGTATTGTAAATGTACTTCAGCGCTTCGGACGGGAACGTGGCATGACATCGGCTCAACTGGCGCTGGGATGGCTTTTGCAAAAGGCACCGTGGATTGTCCCCATTCCGGGTACGACAAAACTTTCGCATTTGGAAGAGAACTTGCGCACGCTGGATTTCACGCTTGCAGCTGAAGAATGGAAAGAACTGGAAGATGCAGTAGCCGCAATTCCCGTAACGGGTGACCGGTATAATGCCGAACAGCAAAAGCAAGTCGGATTCTGATAGCGATAGCATGCTGATAAGAGAAGGAAATTTGTATCTTTGAGAAAAACGTTAAACAGATATGTGATATGAAAAAAATTTTATTATCTCTGGCAGCCTTTCTTATGATATGCTGTACCGTATGTGCCCAAAAGAAAGAAAAACAAACAACAAATGAACTGTCATCAAAAACGCTTATTGCGTATTTTTCTGCGACTGGGACAACAGCCAAGGTTGCCCGCAGCATTGCAAACATTACCGGGGGAGAGTTGTTTGCAATAGAGCCTAAAAGTCCGTATACTCGTGCTGATCTCGACTGGCATGATGAACAGTCGCGTAGTTCGATCGAAATGAACAACGTCAAGTCACGTCCGGCACTGAAAGGGCTGAAGGCAAACATGGCAGATTACGATGTTGTCTTCCTGGGTTATCCAATCTGGTGGAATTGCGCACCACGAATTATCAATACCTTTATTGAGAGTCATAACCTGAAAGGGAAAACAATCATCCCTTTTGCTACGTCCGGTAGTAGCAGTATAAGCAACAGTGTAGCCGAACTGAAGAAAGCTTATCCGGACTTGGACTGGCAAACGGGTAAATTACTGAATAGAGTAAATAATAATGACTTGCAGAATTGGATTAAAGGCGTTGTCCGTTGATGAAGTATAGGGCAGAATTAGATTTTAGTAAAGTTGAATGTAGGTTCTGAAATTTTTGAATATCCTTAAAGAACAAAAGGCAGAGTCGTATCATTACTTTAAAAACAAAGTTTGATACGACTTTTCTAATAAATAAACGTGAATTCGATATAAAATCGAAAAATAACCATACTGTTGGGGGTGTTAGAGGATGTAGATCAAACTATGATAGCAAAGTTAATATTTTTTACTCTTTGCTGGCACAGTTTAATTTACTTCCTCGAAATCTTCTGCTGAAAATGATGCATCCAATCTTGATTGACAATCCAATTAAAAGTTAGATTATGTTGTAGGAAAATGATATTTTTATCACAAATGTTTCCTTGTATCTTTACTCCATCTTTTGCTCTTATAAACCGTATACTCCAATATTCTCCGAGTGGTGCTAAAAGCACTTCACTTATTTTTCCTTCTTGGAATAAAGTTAAATCTTGTTTAAAGGAGATAAGTTCATCTGTGTTTATGTCGGTATCCATTAGTATCTGAAAAAAAGATTCTTTTAATTTTATGTTCATATGAATATAATCATTGAACTCAAGCATTTCTTTTTGAATGAAATCGATGCTGCAAATGTTAGGATAGGCAGAGTCGATACTTTCCGCACAAGGCTGGACTTGTGATATTTCGTGAATAAAGTTTAACAACTTAGGAATAAAACTTTGGTCAAAATCTAAATGTAATGTAAATTCAGTTCCGCTATCTGACTTTTTAGTAAGATGTACATATTGATAGATATGCCCAAACTGATTTGATACCAATTCAATATATAGTGAATAATCATCTGAAATAAATGAAATTTTATGGCTTAGTCCATGATATAAATTTTGTAATTCTTTCTCAAAATTAATGATTTGTGTAATATTGGTCTTATAACATTCGGAAATATTAAAGATGGAATATTCAAACTGCACATTAAATAGTAATGTCCCATTTTGTTGATTATAAGAAAAATTGTACCATGTCATGTAAGGTACATTTTTAGAATCGTAAAATATTATTTCTTGCATAAATTTATGTTTTTTTGATTTGTAAAACCGTATTGATGTTATATTGCTAAAATAGTACATTTTTGTTTAGCAGCTTGCTTAAATTTCCCAATAAGTTATTGATTGTAGTAATAGAAATTTATGTTATTTTAATTTATTAGAAATAATGTGCAGTATTTTATCTTCATCTTGACAAGAGAAGACAAAAGAAATTCGATGCACTTTTTCATCGCTCCATACATTCAACGCTATAAAAATTATTTGCAGATAGGTTTTTAAATCTTGCTCTGATAGCCCGGAAAGATTTTCATGAAAGATAATAATATCTTTTTCCAAAATCCAATGGAAGTCATAATATAAATCAATTAATGCATCCCAGTTTTTCCCGAAATAGTCTGGAAAATGAAGAGCTTTAGAAAGTTTAGTAAACAAATCTAATTTATTGCTTACTGGAGCGATATGCGCAATAAAAGCTTTCGAATTTAAGCATTCGTTAATGTTATCTGTAAAAAATAATCCGTTCATAGTTTTAAAATTTAATTCTTATAATAGTGATATAATGATCTGGAGTAAACCACATACCGTTATTTCCAATAATAATCCTCATAGGTTCTAGTTTTCTCTTTTTGGAGTTGTTGAGCTCTATATCTGTACTCCAACTCTCCATCTTCTTTAGCTTTTTCCCATCTGTCAGATCACTGTTATAGATTTCCATTTTACACATTTGTAAATCAGACGGTGATTCTAATTTCCTTGACCTCCAAGGGTATCTTTGACTAAGTACCCACTCTTCGTTTTCTTTTCGGCCGCTTTCTGTAATTTCTAATTTTTTTGGTATTCATGTCAGACATAACATCCAAAAGAGATAACAACAATTGCTAAGGTTAGCAACAAGGGTTTTTGCGATTTTTCATAATTCAGTTTTTTATGTTAGTTGCACGAATATACGGTATTTGAACAAAAATAAAATGTTATAGCATAAAAAAACAGATATCATTTTATTGATTCCACCACTTCTGACATATAGCCTTTCCTCCAAAAATCCTTGTAAAAAGAAGTAGCTGATTTAATATTTTTGCTTTTCACCATGAATAGTTCTCACTTTTTGGAAAGTAATTTCCATTGGATATGTCGCCCCGAATTTTGCCTTCCGCTTCACTGATGTTGTCATAGGAGTGAAGTCGGTTATCATTGTGGTGTCTTTGTCCTTCATTGGAGCAAATAAGGATGTCTAGAGCATCCTCCATTCGAGGTGAACGGACAATAAACCGTACAGTGTGTAGCTTAATTACCTCTGTCATATATAATTAAATCATTGGGGGTCAATTAACTTATGGACAGAGGAAAATTGCAGTTTAAGGTATAATAGCATTAATAATACAGATCTTTAGTCTTTTCTTTTAAAGTATAAATATCTCTTTTGATGGTATCTGTAATCTTCGATATGGTTTCATCCATGCTAGAAAGAGCGTACAATGTCTCGGAATCTAACTTTTTGAATTGCAGGTTTATAAATTCTGTTTGTCTGCCATCCCAGTCTATTTCTCCCAAATAATATCCAGCCTTATCGGGCTTATATGTTGATAATGAATTACTTATTGTATTTATAATATGATTGAATTTCGGGTTGTTGGAGATTTTTCTTTTGTTATCTTCATTTCCTCTGATAAAGAAACCATAAACCATTGGTTCGTCCATTCTGACAGCATATCTTATTTCGTATTTTCCACAATCATTTACAAGAAACTCAAAACCATATCTCTTGTTATTAAAATTACCATTATAATATTTATTGATACGGTCTTCTTTTTTATCTAAAGCATATCTATAGGTTCCATCTTCAATAACCGGATAACCAATTTCTTCCATTTTCTTTTTTAAGAGTTCCCAGAATCTTTTCTGCAGTTCAATTTCACTCAACGTGATTGCTTTTTTGATAATACCTAAATTCTGAATATATTTTGGATTTTCTAATATCAGATCTTTTAAGTCCTTTTCCATCTCCTTGCTTATAGTTTGATTTGTTAAATGTTTAATCAGGTTGATATAATGGCTGATACCTTCTCTAATCAAAGGCTTGTCCGCAACTTTCTCACGGCATTGTTCCAGCCATTTTAGTATATCGCTTTCGTATGAGAGAGTGAAGTAGTGTTCTTCTTCTATTAATTCTTTATCACCATGTTTAGCCGTCTTATCTTCGTCATGAACCGTTCCATCAAGCGATAAATAAAACAATTTATAATCTGTGTACTTTCCCTCAGCATAGTTGTGATAACGGATAAGTTGGTTTTCCTGGTCGGAAGCGTATATTTTATTCTCTATGATAATTGCTTTTCCTTTAGCGTCGGTTATGATAATATCCAGACGCCCACCTGTGGTTGTTGTCATAGGGCCGATATATTTTTCCCGCTCCACTGTGACAGTATCGGTGGAAAAGGATACACCGTTCAGAAACTCGTCTATGAATAGTTTCAGGAACACATCTCCCATATGATGCAGTCCTTTCGGATTAAACAAATCGGCAAGAAAGGCTGAATGCACACTTGTTTCATTGGAGGTCATATCAATTACCTTGAATAGGTTGTAGCTTTCTCCTTTTTCATCTTCCAGTCTTTTGTAGGCCTGATTGAGTAAACAAATTTTATCGAATAATGATTGCATTCCATTCATCGTCATAATATTATTTTTGCTAAAGGTACAACTATTTTTTTTAGAATCTCAAAGTTCAACCGGTGTTCTCCTTCAAACATCATGGCATTTCGATAATAACCTATATATTCATCGTATCCATGAACAAGTGTATCTTGTGTTCCAAACAAAGCGTATGTGTTCTTTATGTCGAAATCTGTTATATCTGCAAATTGATTAGCTTCGATGGCTTGGTAGTTATCGCATAACTTTGAAGTTATTTCATATTGAGTTTCTCCATTTTTACGTGGATTCAGAAAATCGTGCACTCCCAGTTGTGTACGCATGAACTCGGAAACGTGAAATGCCGGATTTACAAGTATCTTTTTATACCCCCTAAGTTGTTGGGTGAACATGCCTCCCATTGAGGTGCCGATGATAATTTCTGGCTTATATAACTCACATAAGTCCTTCAGCATGGTTAATGCTTCCTGAGGTTGGATGGGCAAATCCGGAGACAATACATCATATTGAGGTAGAAGTTTGCGTAAATTGCTTGCGGTAGAAGAAGCTCCGGAAGAAGAAAGTCCATGGATATACATCACACTTGGAAACATAGAGAATCCTATTGTGTTAGGATTGAACAACAAGTAGGTAATTTCAGGATTATTATCGTGATAGGTTATAAATTTTGTTTTACCAAATGCCACTTCGCCATTACTGCCATATTCATATATTCTAAAATGATCACCTCGGTGAATACAGGTCAGGTTAATATCTTCCAAGTTATCCGAAAGGAGTTCTCTAAAAATGTCTGGGCTCAAAATATATGAAGCACTGTCCTTGTAAAATATTTTTAGCCTAGTCATACCAATCACAGATATCTTGCAATCATTTGCCAAAGTTTTTAATTCCCTTAAAATCGCTTGCATTTCAGTCTTTCGGTCCATCGACGGATGGTTGCAGGTCATAACTTGTATATAGTCTATAATGATATAATCAGGTTGGTAGAGTTCAATCTGTTTACGCATATAGCTAGTATTAAGATCCTCCCATGTGTCATCAACAGTTATATTGCCGGCTATGGCGTTATATTCTTCTATATCGACTTGACGTTTATATCTTTCTATCAACTGTTGTTTTTCCATTCTTACGGAGAAATAGATACATCTTTTGTTGAACTTGGCAAGGCTAATAGTAAGAGAAATGGCAAAAGAAGTTATACCTATAGCTGGACGACCACCAATTAATGTAAGCTTTCCTTTCGGAAAGTTCTTTTCTATAAAGATTTCTGTGAGCATAGTTATATATTGTTTTATTTATGTTCAATTATACTCGTTTTACTGTGGAAATTTCATATATCAACTATAATTTTTCAAAATAGAGGTAAGTGAGTCTAATATCTGTAAAGAATGCTTTAAGCGAATATGACAAGTCACTTAAATCTGCTGAAAGGCGGAGAAATATATTAACATATGAAATTGTATGAATTTTATTTATAATATTTTAAGTATCCATACACATCCAATCATTCAACGCCATTGAATCCACAAGACTTTTAGACAATATTCCATGAACTATACTTTTTCTTCTGCCAAGAAATCGTATCTTTGTTGAGCCCTTACAATCTGATAGTGAAAAAGATACTAAGACGTAGTCACATCTGCACTTAAAAAAACTTTTCTCACGCAGCAAAAACAAGGAATAGAATATAAAAAATCATTAACATTTTAATATTAAGAGAAACAAGAATGAAGACATTTTATCTCATGGCAATGGGATTTTGCCTGACTTTAAATCTCAATGCTCAGCGAAGTGAATACTTGCTGGAAAAAGGATGGAAGTTTACGAAAGGAGAGGTGAGCGACGCCGAAGCTACCGGGTTTAATGATACCAAGTGGGAAACTGTAACCATTCCGCACGATTGGGCTATTTTCGGACCTTTCGACAAGAATAATGATTTGCAGAACGTAGCTGTTACACAGAATTTTGAAACTCAGGCAAGCCTGAAGACCGGACGTACGGGAGGGCTGCCATACGTGGGTACGGGATGGTATCGTACAACATTCCATTCTACTCCCGGCAAACAGACCACGCTGATTTTCGACGGGGCGATGAGTGAGGCACGGGTGTTCGTCAACGGAAAGGAGGCTTGCTTTTGGCCTTATGGCTATAATTCGTTTTATTGTGATGTTACCGGACTGGTAAATGAAGATGGTAAAAATAACGTACTTGCTGTGAGATTGGAGAATCGTCCTCAGTCATCGCGCTGGTATCCGGGTGCAGGACTCTACCGGAATGTGCATGTGGTAACGACGGAAAAAATTCATGTACCGGTATGGGGTACTCAAATTACGACTCCGTTTGTGAAGGATGAATATGCTTCTGTCTGCCTCCATACTACGATTCTGAATGCAGAAAAGACGGAGCTAACTGTGACGACGGACATTGTGGATGCCGATGGACAGGTGGTTTCGACCAAGACTAATAAGGGATACATTAATCACGATCAGCCTTTTACGCAGAATTTTATTGTGGAGCAGCCGAAACTTTGGTCGCCCGAAACTCCAATATTGTATAAAGCGGTGTCGAAAATCTATGCGGGCGATACGTTGCTCGATACGTATACTACACGTTTCGGTATTCGTACCATCGAATATGTGCCCGACAAAGGTTTTTACTTGAACGGGAAACGCCGCAAATTTCAGGGAGTGTGCAATCATCACGACCTGGGGCCTTTGGGAGCGGCTGTCAATGTGGCGGCACTCCGTCATCAGTTGACGTTGCTCAAGGACATGGGATGTGATGCGATCCGTACTTCACATAATATGCCTGCGCCCGAGTTGGTTGAGCTTTGCGATGAAATGGGCTTCATGATGATGCTTGAGCCGTTCGATGAATGGGATATTGCCAAGTGTGACAACGGGTATCACCGCTTCTTTAACGAGTGGGCGGAAAAGGATATGGTGAACATGCTCCGCCAGTACCGGAACAATCCGTGTGTCGTGATGTGGAGTATCGGCAACGAGGTGCCTACACAGTGGAGTCCGGAAGGCTACAAGGTGGCGAAGTTCTTGCAGGATATCTGCCATCGGGAGGATCCGACGCGTCCGGTAACTTGCGGTATGGATCAGGTGAAGAGTGTGCTGGCAAACGGCTTTGCTGCTATGCTGGATATTCCGGGCCTGAATTATCGTGCACACATGTACGACGAGGCTTACGAACGTTTGCCGCAAAATCTCATTCTTGGGTCGGAAACGTCGTCTACCGTCAGTTCACGCGGCGTATATAAGTTCCCGGTGGAGCGTAAGGCAGGTGCGATGTACGATGACCATCAGTCGTCGTCGTACGATCTGGAGTATTGCAGTTGGTCGAATATTCCTGACATTGATTTTGCTCGTGCTGAAGATCACGACTGGACCATCGGACAGTTTGTATGGACGGGCTTCGATTATTTAGGTGAGCCAAGTCCGTATGATACGAATGCATGGCCGAACCATAGTTCGATGTTCGGCATCATCGATCTGGCATCTATTCCGAAAGATCGTTATTATCTGTATCGTAGTGTATGGAACAAGGAGGCTGAAACGCTGCACATCCTGCCGCACTGGAACTGGGAAGGACGTGAGGGAGAAAAGACTCCGGTGTTTGTATATACAAATTACCCTTCGGCTGAGTTATTCATCAACGGAAAGAGTTACGGGCGGCAGACCAAACGTAAGGATGGAACGGTGGAAAACCGCTACCGGTTGATGTGGTACGATGCGGTTTACCAACCAGGAGAGGTGAAGGTGGTGGCTTATGACGAACAGGGTAATCCGGCTGCCGAAAAGACTATCCGCACAGCAGGCAAGCCGCATCACATTGAACTGGTAACGGATCGTACTTCGCTTCAGGCGGATGGTAAGGACTTGGCGTATGTTACGTTACGTATTGTCGACAAGGATGGCAACTTGTGTCCGAACGACGGACGGCTGGTCAGCTTCAAAGTGAAGGGAGCTGGCGAGTACCGTGCTTCGGCAAACGGCGATCCTACCTGTCTCGACTTGTTCCACAAGCCGGAAATGCATGCCTTCGGAGGTATGCTTACGGTGATCGTTCAGTCGGGAGAAAAGGTTGGCGATATAGAACTTCAAGCCACAGCCAAGGGCGTGAAGGCCGGAATTATCCGCATTCCGGTAAAATAAATCTGTTTTAAGAAATTAATTACCCTTTTTGCCCTTCACGTCCTTCACACTGCTGCTGAAACAATCGGAACTCGGTAGTATCTATGAAAGAGGTGAGGGGTAAATTGTATCTTTGTCATCCTGAATAAACCTACTGAAACAGACAGGCAAAGAAGTTAATCTAAAAATCCTGAAAAGCTGCAAGCTGGATATAAAATTCGAACAGATGCTTGTAAGGAAAAATTTAATAAGATGAGAAGCCGCAGATCTTCTGCAAAAAACGTCAGCACGTTTTGGACAATTTGTCTCGACGTTTTTTTAAAATTTGTACAAAAAATATTTTTTTCTCGGCACGTTTTTCACAACCCCTGCAGAGAGTGCTGTAGAGGCATCCGGAGGAATTTTCCAGCAGAGAAGCCGGATTTGAATCATGTAAAGATATTTTCAATATAAAAGCCGGAATGTATAAATAAGAAAAGAGGGAAATATCCTAAATCTTACAGGATATTTGCCCTCTTTCTTTTATGGAATTTCTAACAATTAATTACAGAATAGATTTTACTGTTTCCAGCATACCTTTAGACTGAATGCTGTCCAGGTCAGCTTTTACGGCAGCGGCCAGTCCCGGGATGTTGTTCAAGTTTTCGCCCCAGATGAATTCTGCTCCCAATACGCCTTCGGTAACTTTCTGAGTATCGCCTGTAGCCCAAAGCTCTTTCAGCAGATCCATAATGTTCTGTGCGTCGTTTGGTACGATTTCTGCTCCATCTTCACGTACGCCACCTTTATAATAAGTGATGATGGCAGCAAGACCCAGTACAAGTCCTTTCGGAAGTTCGCCCTTACGTTCCAGATATACTTTCAATCCCGGCAGATCACGAGTCTGGAATTTCGGGAATGAGTTCAGCATGATAGAAGTAACCTGATGGTCGACAAACGGATTGTTGAAACGTTCCAATACATCGTGAGCAAATTTCTCGAGTTCTTCTTTCGGAAGATTCAGCGTTTCCATCAGCTCGTCGAACATTACTTTGTGGATGTACTTGCCGATAACCGGATGCTGGCAGGCATCGCGGACAATATTCACGCCCGACAGGTAAGCTACCGGTGACAATACGGTGTGAGGACCGTTCAGTAAGGTAACTTTTCTTTCATGGTAAGGAGCTTCAGACGGTACAAACAATACGTTCAGTCCGGCCTTGTCGGCAGGGAATTCTTTGGCAACTTCCTGCGGAGCTTCGATAACCCACAAGTGGAAAATTTCGCCCTGTACAACCAAGTTATCATCGTACTGTAATTTTTCTTTAATCTCAGCAATTTCCTTACGCGGGAATCCCGGTACGATACGGTCTACCAGTGTAGCGTATACGCCGCAGGCTTTTTCGAACCAGTTCTTGAAATCGTCGCCCAGGTTCCACAATTCGATGTACTGGTAGATGGTTTCTTTCAGTTTATGTCCGTTCAGGAAAATCAATTCGCACGGGAAAATGATCAAACCTTTTGACATATCGCCGTTGAAGGTCTTGTAACGGTGATACAATAACTGAGTCAGTTTTCCGGGATAAGAAGAGGCAGGAGCATCGGTCAGCTTGCAAGAAGGATCGAAAGCGATACCGGCTTCGGTTGTATTTGAGATTACGAAACGCATTTCAGGCTGTTCGGCCAGTTTCATGAATTCGTCGTTTTGTGTATAGGGATTCAGAGCGCGGCTGATAACGTCGATAAGTGTCAGGCTGTTTACGGTTTTGCCTTTATCGAGTCCTTGCAGGTTAACGTGGTACAGGCAGTCCTGTGCGTTCAGCATGTCTACCATACCTCTGTCGATAGGCTGTACGACAACTACACTGCTGTTGAAATCTGTCTTCTGGTCCATGTTATAGATAATCCAGTCTACAAATGCACGCAAGAAATTACCTTCACCAAATTGAATGATTCTCTCAGGACGAACTGTCTTGTTTGCAGTTTCTTTGTTTAATGCTTTCATACTTGTATATTTTAAGTTCCGTATTTTTACAATTAAAATTTTCTCTTTATAAGAAAGGTATAAAGACGAAAATATTATTTAATCAGCAGTAAAAAATATTTATAGTTAACGTTTTATTTCTGTTTTTCAGAGATTAATTTTATTAAATAATCGCTGCAAATATACGAAATATTTTGTTATTCCAAATAAAATTTCTACTTTCGTGTTCGATAACGGCAAATAAAACGGAATTGATGTTGAACAACACAAATTCTACTACCGTTATTCGATTTTTATGAAAATACCGAACAAAATACATAAACTCAAAAACAAAGCTTTATGAAAAAATTTATGGATGAAAATTTCCTGCTCAAAACAGAAACAGCGCAGGAATTGTATCACAATCATGCAGCCAAGATGCCTATTATCGATTACCATTGTCACTTGATTCCGAAAATGGTGGCCGACGACTATCAGTTCAAGTCTATTACAGAAATCTGGCTGGGTGGCGATCACTATAAATGGCGTGCAATGCGTAGTAATGGTGTGGACGAACGTTACTGTACAGGAAAAGATACTACCGACTGGGAAAAATTTGAGAAATGGGCTGAAACGGTTCCCTATACTTTCCGTAATCCGCTGTATCACTGGACTCATCTGGAATTGAAAACTTGCTTTGGAATTGAAAAAATATTGAATCCGTCTACTGCCCGCGAAATCTTCGATGAATGTAATGCTAAGCTGGCAACTCCTGAATATTCTGCTCGTAACCTGATGCGCCGTTATCATGTTGAAACAGTATGTACTACCGATGATCCGGTCGACTCGCTGGAATATCATATCGCAACACGCGAAAGTGGTTTTGAAATCAAGATGTTGCCTACATGGCGTCCTGACAAGGCTATGGCTGTGGAAGTTCCGGCAGACTTCCGTGCGTACATGGAAAAATTGTCGGAAGTAAGCGGTGTGACTATTTCTTCATTCGACGATATGGTAGCTGCTTTGCGCAAACGTCATGAATTCTTTGCCGAACAAGGCTGTAAGTTGTCCGATCATGGTATCGAAGAGTTCTATGCTGAGGATTATACTGACGCAGAAATCAGAGCTATCTTTAATAAAGTGTATGGTGGTACGGAACTGTCTAAGGAGGAAATCCTGAAATTCAAGTCGGCTATGCTGATTGTATTTGCTGAAATGGACTGGGAAACTGGATGGACTCAGCAGTACCACTACGGTGCTATCCGTAACAACAATACGAAGATGTTCAAGCTTTTGGGCCCTGATACCGGTTTCGATTCAATCGGTGAATTCACGACTGCAAAGGCTATGGCGAAGTTCCTGGATAAACTGAATACTGAAGGTAAACTGACAAAGACTATTTTGTATAACTTGAATCCGTGTGCCAACGAAGTTATTGCTACTATGCTGGGTAACTTCCAGGATGGTTCTATCCCGGGAAAGATTCAGTTCGGTTCAGGATGGTGGTTCCTCGATCAGAAAGATGGTATGGAAAAACAGATGAATGCCTTGTCACTGCTGGGCTTGTTGAGCCGTTTTGTTGGTATGCTGACAGATTCTCGTTCGTTCCTGTCGTATCCGCGTCATGAATATTTCCGCCGTACTTTGTGTAACTTGCTGGGTAATGATGTAGAAAACGGAGAAATTCCGGAATGTGAAATGCCTCGTGTACAGCAGATGGTGGAAGATATCTGCTACAACAATGCGAAAAAATTCTTCGAATTCTGATTATAAAAGAATAGTAATTTGTGGAAGGGGGCCTGCATGGATATTGGCAGGCTCCTTTCTTTTTTGTACTTTTGTGCTTCCAAAAAATAAAGAATACAATAATATATGGAGGTACGATTTCTTAGTCTGGGTAGCGGAAGCAGCGGCAACTGTTATTACCTGGCGACAAAAACATGTGGAATATTGATTGATGCGGGTATCGGCATACGAAATATAAAGAAGATATTCAAGGATTATGCGTTGAATCTGGATACGGTACGTGCGGTGTTTGTTACTCACGACCATGCCGACCATATCAAGGCTGTTGGACATCTGGCGAAGAAGCATAATATTCCAATCTATTCAACTCCGGAAGTGCATGCTGGTATCAACCGGAGTTATTGCATGACAGAAAAACTGGATGCCGAACATACTCGTTTCATACGCAAGGGGGAAACTGTTGAGCTGGGGGATTTTAATGTAACGTGTTTCGAGGTGCCTCATGATGGTACGGATAACGTTGGATATTGCATACAGGTGGAAGATAAAATATTCTCTTTCCTGACTGATATCGGTCATATTACAGATACGGCGGCTACATATATTGACCGTTCTGATTATTTGGTACTGGAAGCTAATTATGATGAAGCTATGCTGCAAATGGGACCTTATCCTCGGTACCTGAAAGAGCGTATCGCCGGTCCTAACGGACATATGAGTAACCGGGAAATGGCTAATTATCTGGCCGAGCATTTCCCTTCCCGACTGAAATATCTCTGGCTTTGCCACCTGAGTAAGGATAACAATCATCCGGACTTGGCATATAAAACAGTGGAAACAGCATTCAAGCAATATGGTATATCAATAGGAGATGGGGGAGTTCAGGTTATCCCGTTGAAACGAACTACGCCTTCCGAATTATATTGCTTGAAATAATTCTCAGGCCAATCTGCAAAACGGCATTGCATTTTTAATTTTATATATAAAAATCTCTCTGCTCTTTCTGCTTTTTTATGTAATATCAGATAAGAGCTGGGAGATTTTTCTTTGGATATAGCATGGAAGTTTACCGTTCTCTCTGCTTTTGCCTTGAAACGGCTTACACTTTATAGTGCCTTTATTTCCTGTAAAGACTTATCATAAGGTAAGTGCTACCTGAAAATCTGAGATAAAAAATATGCAGGTAAACCAGAATTTGTTTTCCCGATTTACCTGCATTCTGATTATTATGCAAGAAAGTATTATTTCTTATTCATACGTTCCTGACGTTCTTTCTGAAGGCGCTCCTGCTCTTTCTGCAGAGCTTCCAGCTTAGCCATCAGTCCGCTTGTCTTTCTCTCTGAAGGAGCTTTCTTATTAGCTTCAAGTTGTGCCAGCAATTTCTTTTCATCGGTCATACGGCGCATAATCCACATGGTAATAATACCGATCAAACCTGAAATGAAATAATAGTAACTCAATCCGGAAGCATACTCATTGAAGATGAAGAAGAACATGACAGGCATGATGTACATCATCCACTTCATGGCAGCCATTTGAGGATTGTTGCCCATATCTTGCTGTTTCATCATGATGATCTGATTCAAAACTGTTGTTATACTAAACAACAGACAGAACAAACTCAGGTGAGTTCCCAGCAAAGGAATATGGGTACTCCAGCTGATTAAGTCATCGTATGCGGAAAGGTCGCTTGCCCACAGGAAGCTCTGCTGACGCAATTCAATAGCGTTAGGCACAAAGAAGAACAGTGCCATGAACACCGGAGTCTGGATAAGCATAGGAAGACATCCTCCCATCGGGCTTACACCATACTGACTGTATAGTGCCATTGTTTCCTGTTGTTTCTTCAACGCATCTTCCTGTTTCGGATATTTAGCATTGATCTTATCGACATACGGCTTCAATGCACGCATCTTTGCCGACGAAATGAATGATTTCCAAGTAGTCGGAAGTACCAGAATCTTAACAATAATGGTCATCAGCAAGATTACGATACCCATACTCAGTCCCCAGCTTGACAGCCAGTCGAAAAGATTGATGGTGAACCAGCGGTTAATCAAACGAATAATCGGCCATCCCAGATAAACCAAATCTTCAAGTTCCTGATCTTTATCCTTGAACGACAAATCATTGGAAGCTAAAAGAGTTTTAAAGTGATTCGGTCCGAAATAGAACTGGAAATGACTGGGCTGTGCTCCTGTCGGATCGAAAGCCGCCTTCATTTCAGCTGAATAGCTCTTCATGTAACCACTTCCTTTTTGTTCCATCTTTGACTCGAGCGTTGCATTTTCAAAATTCTTTTCTGCCATGAAGACACACGAAAAGTACTGATTCTTGAAAGCTACCCAGTCAAGAACTTCTGGAATGGTTTCTTTTTCATCCTTTGTTTCACTCAAGTAGTCGAAACTGTCGTCTACAGGCTTGTAAGTAAGTGAGGTATACCGCTGTTCGAAAGTGTAACCTTTTTCCATCTGACGAGCACGCTGTTTCCAGTCTACGCTCATGGTCTTAACAGAAGGAGAGAAGAAATTCTGCAAGCCGTTTGCTTGAACGGTAAAGTCTACTACATATGAATTCGGGAGCAACTTATAGATGAAATCCAGATGACCGCCATTGGCTGCGTTCAGACGCATGGTAACAGTGCTGTCTGTTACATCTGTAGCCTGAAAATACATTTGGCTGCTCAGTATGTTTTCATTTTTACCATCAAAGCCAAGGCTCAGAGAAGCATCTTTTCCATCGAAAAGAACCAAAGGCTGATGCTGCTGGTCGTTGTATTCCTTTAGCATGGCCTTGCAAACCCGTCCACCTTTGTTCGAGAAGGTAAGTTGAACCAAATCGTTCTCTAACGTAGTAAATTGCTCTGTTCCCTGCGAAGACTGAAAGAACAGAGATGTAGAATCCGGCAATACAGGCTGTGATGCAGCAATTTCTTGAGCTTTACGCATCTGCTCTTGTTTTTGTGCTACAGCCTGAATTGAATCCTGATAATGTTGTGCACGTGTCATTTCCTCCTGACTGGGGCGATTGTAGATTCCGAAACCTACAATAACCGCTCCAATCAAGGCAAATCCCACTAACGTGTTTTTGTCCATTTCTTTCTATTTACAAATTAATACCTATTATTTATCGATAGCCGCTTTGACGAACGATAAGAAAAGAGGATGTGGTTTCAATACCGTACTGCTGTATTCCGGATGGAATTGTGTTCCGATATACCATTTCAAAGTAGGAATTTCTACGATTTCTACCAGATCAGATTCCGGATTGATACCTACACATTTCATGCCAGCTTTCTCGAATTCAGCTTTATAATCATTATTGAATTCATAGCGATGGCGGTGACGTTCCTGGATATGTTCAGTCTTATAAGCCTGATATACCTTTGAGTTCGGATCGAGTACACATTCATAAGCACCCAGACGCATCGTTCCACCCATATTAGTAATAGACTTTTGTTCCTCCATGATATCAATTACATTATGAGGAGTCTTTTCATCCATTTCACGACTGTTTGCATCTGCATATCCCAATACATTACGAGCAAATTCAATAGCCATGCACTGCATACCCAAGCAGATACCGAAGGTCGGAACATCGTGTGTACGACAATATTTCAAGGCAACGAACTTTCCTTCAATTCCACGCTGACCAAATCCCGGACAGATAATAACGCCATCCATATCCTTCAGCATTTCCTCAACATTTTCATCATTCAACTTTTCACTGTTGATGAAGTGGATGTCTGCTTTGCGGTCGTTATATGTTGCTGCCTGTGACAATGCTTCCAGAATAGACTTGTATGCATCCTGCAAATCATATTTTCCAACCAATCCGATTGTAACCTTTTCAGTTGCATTATGACGGCGGTTAAGGAATTCTTTCCATGGACCAAGTTCTGGAGTTTCACCGACAGGAAGTCCCATCTTTTCAAGGATAGTTACATCCAGCTTCTGTTCCTGCATGCGGAGAGGCACTTCGTAAATTGTCGGCATATCCATTGACTGTACTACAGCATTGTCGTCTACATTACAGAATAAAGCAACTTTTTTCTTCAGATTGGTATTAAGGTTATGCTCCGTACGCAATACCAGAATATCAGGCTGAATACCTACCGATTGAAGTTCCTTTACAGAATGCTGAGTCGGTTTAGTCTTCAGTTCACCAGCAGCAGCCAAATAAGGAACATAAGTAAGGTGTACACACAAGGCATTCTTGCCCAATTCCCATTTCAACTGGCGTATACTTTCCAGATAAGGCAATGATTCGATATCACCTACTGTACCACCAATTTCTGTAATGACAAAATCGAACTTATATTTGTTTCCCAGCAATTTGACATTACGCTTAATTTCATCGGTAATATGAGGGATAATCTGAATTGTTTTACCCAGATAGTCACCACGACGTTCCTTATCGATAACACTCTTGTAGATACGGCCGGTTGTGATATTATTCGCTTTGGTTGTCTGAATACCAAGGAAGCGTTCGTAATGTCCCAAGTCCAGATCGGCTTCATGCCCATCGACTGTCACGTAACA
>ENA-UERX01000224-UERX01000224.1-human-gut-metagenome-genome-assembly--contig:-NODE-224-length-41752-cov-45.292382_pt1 | contig 41752 bp, 21 predicted proteins | sample MGYA00242992_ERZ507993 | MGnify/ENA primary metagenome ERZ507993 (study PRJEB26167, sample SAMN06115487) | human gut metagenome | host: Homo sapiens | place: China:Chongqing | collected 2015-04-10... | reverse complement strand
GATCGTATTGATAGCGACGTTCCTCGATGTATTTGACGCCGGTCTTTTTGTTCGTTACTGCCACACGGCGAACTTTGACCGGGAACTCCTTCCGAGCTGCCATTTGATCTCCTTTGATGGGTGTATATGATTATATCACATACACCCATCACGGTACAAGAAAAAAGCCCCGATTAAACAGGGCTTTTAAGAGAAGTGTCTACTTCGTTTCTGGGTTTTGAGTGATCTTTTGACGACTTGCAGGTTTTAAACACAGACCGCAGAGCGTGGGACTAGGATGAACATCCCACGGTGCCTGTACATTCCAAACCAACGTAGCTCGCCTCCCTGAGGAGGTTTGCTGAGACTAGTCAACAAAGGCTCTTTCAAGCCTCCGCCTTTAGGCGGGGGTTATTGACCTCAACAAGAGGGTGCGAGACCAAATTGCGTTTATGTTTAACGTCGTCTAATACTTTTTCCAAATGTCGAATGTTGGAAGATGAGTAGAACGGATCAGACGTTGGTTTGAATGGATAGCCATTATCAACAACGATTTGGTTAAGCAATAGACGTACAGCTGTTGCCATATCCATCCCTAACCGATTCAAAACGGCTACTGCTTCATCACGAAGCGCATCATCTACTCGGACTTGAATGTTTGCCATAGTTCGCCTCTCGATCCGCATTAATAAGACATTACTGTTATAGCATTGACAGAGCAATGAATCAGCACTATTGTAAGCTCGTGCCACCTCTGAAAACATCCCTGAGCCAGAGAAAGACACCATCGTCACGCAGGCCTTCCGCCGACACCACGGCAAGCGCAAAAGCAACCTTCCCTCTTGTCGGCACCGAAAGCCCCCTCGCCTGATCCATGAGTCCGGACGGCTCCTTTACAGGTTGCGACGACAGGCAGCAACTCATCAGGAACGACTTCACGTACGTCGACCTCGAAAAACAACGAGCGGCGCACATTTAGGCGGCTCCCGAGCGATCAGGAGCCGTTCTTTTCATCCCGCTGCCCTGCCGACCGAAGGCATTTTCAGCCGAAAAGGGCATCGGAAAACGCCTTCCGGAGCCCGCTGCGACGGCGTTTGGGGACCTTTCCGAAACGAGCATTTCGTTCTGTTGGCAAGCCTCCCGCAAACCGTTCCTTCGGCTTCGAAAGGCGACTCCCGCCGTTGAGTGCGGTCGAAATTTTGAAATTCCGGTCAGCTCGTTCAGAGGGCGAAGCCGCCTGAACATCACCGTCCGTACAAAGTGTGCGCGGCAGACCTCTTCCATCGCCTTGCGTATTGGCATCAAATCCTTTTGCCTCATTGTCGGAGTTCGTCGGCAGTGTCGAGCATCCTTCCGATCAGTCCGCCATCACACATCGATGTGCTGGTCAAGGCCCCTGGCTCAGACAGAGGTTTCCGTGACGAGTTTTCATAAAAAATGGTGACTATTCTCCATGGAAGCCATACAAACCGAATTCGAAACCTCAAAACCTAAAACCGCCTCACTCAAAAGCTCGCGATTTCTCTCTCTTTTGCGCCTGACTTGATAAGATATCGGGAATTGCCGTCCTCCGGGGACACAGGCAATTGCAGAACTCCCGGGCCAGCTGACTTTTGACGTCGAGCTCGGCTTCAGTTTTCCTTGCTGAAGCCTCGCAGTTCCGTCTGGAGCAGCGGTCTCCAACACCCTCAGGAACTCATCAAAGTGGCAGAAAAGAGAAGCTTTGCTGCGGGCATGCGCATCGTCGTCCGCGACGCCGAATGGTTGGTCAAGCATGTCGGTGCCGTTCATCACGAAGGCGGACGCATCTTCACGGTGCTGACCTGCGTCGGCGTTTCCAATCTCGTGAGCGGCCGCACCTCCAAGTTCATCGTCGAATACGAGGAGCGCCCAGAACTCAAGCAGAAGATCCAGATCCTCGATCCGAAGGAGACGCGCCTCGTGCAGGACGACTCCGTGAACTACGTCCGCACGCGTCTCTTCATTGACGCCCTCCTTCGCAGGACGCCCGCCACCGACGCCAAGATCCACATTGCTCAGGACGCCGCCATGGACGTGCTCGCCTATCAGCTTGAGCCTGCCGTCTGGGCCCTTGAATCCACGCGTCCCCGCATTCTGATCGCCGACGCGGTCGGCATCGGCAAGACGCTCGAAGCAGGCGTGCTCGTTTCCGAGCTCATCGAGCGCCAGCGCGGCAAGCGCATTCTCGTCCTCGCCGTCAAGGCCATGCTTGAACAGTTTCAGCAGGAGTTCTGGAACCGCTTCTCCATTCCTCTCACGAGGCTTGACAGCGATGGCATCGCACGCCTGCAGCAGCGCATTCCCGCCAGTCACAATCCTTTCCTGTATGTCGACAAGGCTATCATCTCGATCGACACTCTGAAGCAGAGCGCCCTTTACCGCACGTATCTCGAACAGGCCTACTGGGACATCATCCTCATCGACGAGGCTCACAATGTCGCCGAACGCAGCTCCGGCAGCCAGCGCGCTGCACTCGCCCGCCTGCTGTCCCGCCGATCGGATGCGCTCATCATGCTTTCGGCAACACCGCATGACGGACGTCCCCAGAGCTTTGCCAGTCTGATCGACATGCTCGATCCGACGGTCATCGCCAATCCCAACGATTACACCTTTGACGACTTCAAGGACTCAAAACTCGTCATCCGCCGCTTCAAGAACGACATCCGCGATCAGGCTCAGGGCGCCTTCCCCGAACGCGACATCAAGACCATCAAGGTCAATGCGTCCCTAGCTGAACAGGCTGTCTATCAGAACCTCGAAAACATCGAATTCAAGCATATTGACGCCAACCGCAAGACAGGCTCAGTGCTTTTCCAGACGACGCTTGAGAAGGCTCTCTTCTCGAGTCCGGCCGCCTGCATCTCAACCTGCGACAACCGCATCGGAAAGCTGCGTGCAGCCAAGACCCGAGTGACTGAGGCCGGCGAAGACATCAACACGCTGACGAACTTCAAGCAGTCGCTTTCCGACGTTGACAAGCAGTCCTTCTCCAAATATCAGGCTCTCGTCTCCCTTCTCAAGAACGACGAGAAGTCCTTGGATTCCGAATTCGTTTGGGACAAAAAAGATCCGGAAGACCGTCTGGTGATCTTTACCGAAAGCCGTCAGACCCTTGCCTTCCTCGCCCAGCACCTTCCTGCCGACCTTGGCCTGAAGGACACGCAGTTCTGCGTCCTCAAGGGTGACGACAGCGACAAGGATCTGATGGACAAGGTCGAGCGCTTCAACAAGCTCGAAAGCCCCATTCGCCTCATGCTTGCCACCGATGTGGCGTCCGAAGGTCTGAACCTTCATCGTCTTTGTCACAGGCTCATCCATTTCGACATTCCCTGGTCTCTCATGACCTTCCAGCAACGCAACGGTCGAATCGACCGCTATGGTCAGCAGAAAAAGCCGATCATCCGCTATCTGCAGACCGATGTGAAGACCACCGCAGGCAAGTTCATCGGCGACAACCACATCATGGACCTGCTCATCCAGAAGGACAAGAACGCCGTCGCGAACATCAGCGATCCCGGCGAATTCACCGGTTCCAAGGAAGAGCAGGAACAGCAGACCGCCGCCCGGATTCAAAATGAGGCTCCGCCTCCCGCTCCCAGCGAGGAAGACTTCATGAGTCTTCTTCGTGCGTTCTCCCTGGGCGCAGATCAGGAAACAACCGCAGGCAACGCCCCCGCTGCTCCTCAAACGAGCCATCAGGTCGACCGTTCTCTTTTGTTTACGGACTATCAGTTCCTCAAGACAGGGCTCACGCTTCGCAAGAAGCTTCCCCTCGAAAAGGGCGGCATTGCAACCGAAGTCGAATTCGACGATGCCAATGAATTCGTGCGTCTTGCTCCGCCGAAGGATCTTGAAGTGCGCCTGCAGTATCTCCCGAAGGAAGTGCTGCCCGAGCACCGCAAGTTCGAGCTGACCGCCAGAAAGGACATCGTCCAGCGCGCCATACGTGACGCGGCCTCCAACCCGAACTCGTCCTGGCCTGCTCATCAGCTCCTCTGGGAGCTTCACCCCGTCATGCAGTGGATGGAGGACTGGGCCATCGGTGCCTTCGGTCGTCATGCCGCTCCCGTCGTGCACGTTCCCTTCCTTCCGGAAGGAGAATTCTGGACGCTGCTTCAGGGCGGCTACCCGAACAAGCGCGGCGGCACGCCCGTTCACGACTGGATTGCCGTCAAGACCGACGCATCCGGCGAGAGCACCGTCCATTCCCGTAAGGAACTGATGGCAATCATGAAGATGCCCAATGCCTGGACCAACGACGGTCTCTCGCTCCCTGTCGAGCTCTTGTCGGAAAAACTGCCCGGCATCGTCTCCCTTGCGGAACAGCATCTCCTCAAGCGCAGGGCCGAATACCAGAACAACATTCAGGACCTCCTCAGCGAGAAGCTCGCCAAGCTCAACGGACTGCGTGAAAAGCAGCAACGGCTCATCGGCATGAAAGACGCTCCGATGGATACATCTTCGTTGAGCAAACGTCAGGCCAAGACCCTCGAGCGCACGGAATATATCGAGAAGCGCTTCAAGGAAGCCGAAACCTACACAAAGGACACCTACACGCTGGACGACAAGCCCTATGTTCAGGTTGTCGCACTGTTTGTGGGAAAGGTCGTGCAGCAAAATGTCGCTGAAGGTGCGGACGCCTCCCAGTACCAGCTTCTCTAACCACGGAAAGGATCCACGTCATGGAATGGACCGGAATCAACAACGAAAACGAGTATTACAGCGCCTACTTCCTTTCCGAAGGTCTGGCCGATTCGCTCAAGGACCAGTTTGATGCCTGGGCGAAGCTTGAGTCTGAAAACAAGGCCAAGGCAGAAGACGCCGGCGAAAAGGACTGGCAGCATGCCCCCAATCGCGCTCTCCGCATGAATGCCCGCGCTCTCCTTGACGAGCTCAACGATGCCTTTGCCGAAACGTCGGATGAAGAGCAGCGTCTGCAGGGGTGGCGCTCTGCTGCCGCGGCCATCGGCCGATGTCTGGAGCTCGACATCAAGAAAACACCGGAGGCTGCGTTCGTCAACGGTGACGACCACATGCCGCTTCCCCTGCTTTGCGCGCTACACCGTGAAGGCAAGGCCGCCGAGCCGTACCTTTGGGTTTTTGAGGCTCTGCCTGACGGCAGGTCCGTCGACTTTGACGACGAACTCGACCCGCTTGAGATGCATGTCTCCCGATCCCAGTTCGAAGACCTGCCCGGATTCAACAGCAAGGTGACGGCAGAATTTGAAGACAACTGGAACAAGATTCTCGAAAAGCACGTCTTCGGTTGCGACAATCCGCCACGCTGGGTGATTCTTGCTTCCCCTCGCTCGTGGCTTCTCATCGACCGTACGAAGTTCGCCCGTCACAGCCTGTTGCGCTTTGACTGGAAGGAGCTCTTCTCTCGTCGTGAAGACCGCGTTCTTTCGCTTGCCGCCGCGCTTCTCGCCAAGAGCAGCATGGAAAACCGCAACGGCACCGTACTTCTCGACCGCATTGATGAAGATGCGCACAAGCAGGCTTACGGCGTTTCCGAATCGCTCAAGCTCTCGCTTCGCCGAGCCATCGAACTGCTGGGCAACGAAGCGGCCACGCAGATCATTGAGAAGGCCCGCCGCGACAAGAAGACTGTCAGGCGCGACGAAACGTTCGCAAACGATCTGACGGTGGAATGCCTGCGCTACATGTACCGCATTCTCTTCCTGCTCTTCGTCGAGGCGCGTCCCGACCTTGCCTACGCACCAACCGAAAACGATGCCTTCCAATCCGGCTACTCGTTTGAAAGCCTTCGCGACCTGGAACAGAAGCCCCTGCTGACCGAAGAGGACCGCAAGGGCCGTTACTTCCACGACTCCATCTCCATGCTGGTCTCCTTCTATTCGCAAGGAACTCCCTTCTGCAGTGAAGACGACACGCATCAGGCACTCGAATTCGGTGCGGCCACGACTGACGCCACCTTTGAAATCCGTCCGCTCAAGGGCTCGCTCTTTGACATGGAGCGTACGCCCAACCTCAACAAGGTCGTCTTCACCAACGAGACGCTCCAGCAGGTCATCCGCCTCATGAGCCTCTCCTCCGTCGGCAAGGGACGCCGTCAGAACTGCGGGCGCATTTCCTACGCTCACCTCGGCATCCATCAGCTCGGCGCCGTTTACGAAGCACTGCTTTCCTATCGCGGGTTCTTCGCTCAGGAAGACCTGTACGAAGTCTCCGCCGATCCGTCGAAGTCCGACGAGTTCGAAGCCGGCTACTTCGTGACGAAGGAGGAGATCGACTCCGATCATTACAAGGATGAGCAGAAGGTCTACGAGACCAACGAATTCGGCGAAAAAAAGCTCAAGGTCTATCCGAAGGAAACCTTCATCTACCGTCTGACCGGCCGTGAACGCGAGAAGTCAGCGTCCTACTACACGCCTGAAATTCTCACGCAGTGCCTTGTGAAGTATGTTCTCAAGGAATACTGGGAGACGGTCATCGACAAGCTCCCGACCGAAAAGGAAAAGGCCGAGCGCATTCTCAAGCTCCGCGTTGCCGAACCCGCACTGGGCTCCGCCACCTTCTTGAACGAAGCCGTCAACCAGCTCGCCGTCAAGTACATGGAACACGCACAGAAGGCCCGGGATGAGCGACTCTCTCAGGAGGACTACAACCGGGAGCTCCAGAAGGTCAAGATGTACCTCGCCGACAACAACGTCTACGGCGTCGACTTGAACCCCGTGGCCGTCGAGCTTGCCCAAGTCTCGCTGTGGCTCAATGCGCTCTCGTCCGACAAGTTCGTGCCGTGGTTCGGCCTGCAGCTTCACAGCGGCAATTCAATCATCGGCTGTGGCAAGCGCGTCTGCAAGGTCGATTACGAAAAGGGCGGCAAAAAGATCCGCATCAGCGCGGCCCACGAACTCTCCGGCACAAGAGGCGAGGATGAAATCTGGCAGTTCCTGCTGCCGGACTTCGAAATGGCAACTTACAAAGACGCAGACTTTAAGAAGGTCTACAAAACTCAGATCGATACGCTGAATAAAAAGGTCAAGGCGTTCAACAAAGCCTTGTCGGGAAATGAACTCGAGATCCTGCAAGGGCTCAGTGCCATGGTTGATGAGCATTGGGGCAGATGGGCCGAAGACCTGGCCAAGATCCGCCTGAGCACGACCGACCCGTATGCCATTTACGGGCACGCTGCGTCCGAGCGCACAGTTCTCTCCTATCAGGAAAAGAATGAGCTCGCCGCAAAAATCCGCATGGGTGACGGCTCTTATGAAACCGGCAGTTTCTCACGTCTGCGCACGGCCATGGACTACTGGTGCTCGCTTTGGTTCTGGCCCATTGAAGAAGCGGACAGCTTCCCGACACGCGCCGAGTACATCGCCGACATGATGCTCATCTTGTCGAGTGAATTCATCGGTGTGGAAAGCGCGCCGACGCGTCAGATTACCCTTGATCTGGACGGCTCTCGTCTTGCAGAGGATGCCAAGGGCAACCTTGTTGAATCTGAACTCGATGCCAACCCCCGTATCCGCATCTCCCGTCAAGTGTCGGACCGCCTGCGCTTCTTCCACTGGCCGCTGCGCTTTGCCGACATTCTGTACAAGACGTCGGACGGGAGCGAGCTTGGCTTTGACATCACGTTGGGCAATCCGCCGTGGCGTGTTCCCGCATGGAACTCAGGAGCAGTAGTCGGTGATTACTTGCCGTACATTCTCTTCAACAAGGAAAGCGCCTCAAATATTCGTGAACTGTTGCTTTCTACTGTCCATGACGATGTCCGTTTCATTGATGCGCACCCGGAACTCGGGGAATCCTGGAGAAGGGAATACATCGAAGCAGCGGGAACTCAAAACTTCTGCGGTAGTTCATCAAACTATCCTGAACTCGAAAGTTGTCGTATGGACCTTTTTAAGGTTTTTCTTCCCCTATCCTGGAAAAACACATCCTCAGAAGGCGTGCAAGGCTTCGTACATCCGTTGACAGTTTTCACGGAAACCAAGGCCGTTCAGTTGCGGGCAAATGTATACCGTCGGTTGCGTAGCATCTTTGCCTTTCGAAACGAACTTAAGCTATTCCCGATCGACAATCATACTGTATTCGGCTTGACTATTTATGGACATCAGACCTCTAAAGCTCAAGCAATAGCAATCATGAATCTATTCCATCCCAAAACGATTGAGGAATGTCTGGTTCATGACGGTACTGGTTTTGCCGAGGGCATCACCGACAGTGAAGGCAATTGGAACACCATTGGTCACAAAGACAGAATCATCCGTTTGGATGATGCCACCATCGCCACTTTCGCTCAAATTTTCGACAGCGACTTAGAAGCGCCCATTCTTCCGAACATCCATTGTCAATCCATGCTGTCCATCCTCGAGAAATTTGGAGCCTTTCCTCATCGTTTGAACAGCATTAGTGACGAATTGACGATTTCATCAATGTGGAATGAAACCACAGCAAGAGTTGACGGAACAATTCGAGAATTTTCTAGCCATCGCACAAAAACACCGAACAAGTATTCAACACTAATCTTGAATGGACCGCATTTGTCAGTAGGATCTCCCTTGTTTAAAACTCCTTTTGTAAAATGTTCAACCAACAAGGCATGGGCACCTATTGATCTTGAAGCAATTCCTGATAATTTCATTCCACGATCGAAATACGAACGAGGCGACATTTCTGACGAAGACTACAACAATAGACAAGTTTGTTGCGAATGGGATCAGGTTCCTGAATACGAAAGAACAAATGGAGAGAAATCAAAAGGAACGAATAAATATCGGCCCTTCGACCAACATTGGCGAGTGGCTTACCGACGCATGGTGGGCACTGACTCAGAGCGCACTTTGACCTCTGCGTTAATTCCACCCGGGACAGCTTGGATTGACAGTGTGAACGGCATTGCCACGAACAATTTGGAAACCCTCATCACAATAACGGTTAATTTTTCCTCCATTCCCTTTGATGCACTTGTTAGACAAATGGGAAAAGGAAATCTGTTACCTTCTCTGATATCCAGCTTACCTTTCATAGAGTACGATCAATCCACCGCCTGTGCATTTGTACGAACTCTTTGTTTGAACTGTCTGACCACTCCATACGCCGAATTGTGGGAACAGTGTTTCAAAGCAGAATGGAAAGACGATCAGTGGACTCAAAATGCCGCCGGACTCGATTGCACTTGGTTCCAGAACCTCACGCCGACCTGGCAGCGCAACAACGCCCTTCGTTCGGACCTGAGCCGCAGGCAGGCTTTGCTTGAGATTGACGTTCTGACTGCTCATGCGATGAAACTCACGTTCAAGGAGCTTCTGACGCTATACCGCATGCGCTTCCGCGTCATGCGCAGCTACGAGGAAAACACGTGGTACGACCAGAACGGCCGCATTGTCTTCACGACAAACGCAGGCCTGCCCGGCGTCGGCCTTCCCAACAAGGCGCGTTCGAAGGATGTAGCCGAAGGCATCACGTATGCCATCAACGGCCAGAAGTGTGATGAGCGCGGCCTTGGCTTCGATAATGTGAAGAACATGAAGTCCGGCACGGTCTCGAAGACCTTCCCGGACACGACGATGAGCGATGAGCCGCAAGAGAGAACCGTGACCTACGTTGCGCCGTTCTTCAAAATGGACCGCGAGAAAGATTATGAGACGGCTTGGCGCGTCTTCTCCGAACGCTTCGGCTGGGAGAAGGACGAATCCATCGCCGATAACGGAGAAAAATAATGGCTGAACGGGAAGGACAGAAAAGCTACGCCATGATTCCGAGCATCGTGGAACGAGACATTGAGGAAGGGTTGCTCTCCTTCATCAACAGAGAGTTCCCGATCTCCACGCCCGGCTTTATGACGGATAGAAAGGAGGACAAGACGATCGTCGATGCGTTCGTCGACGATCGCGAAAACCTTGTGAAGGGGCCCTGGCTGGAAATCCGCCGCCCCTTCCGAAAGTCCGAGGTTGAAACGAAGGAAGTACTTCCGCTTCTGGCAGGCGATGTGTATCAGATCGGCAATGACTTCACGCCGTACAAGCACCAGATGGCTGCATTCGAGCGTCTGAAGGCACCCGAACCCAAGTCCACGATCGTGGCAACGGGCACGGGCTCCGGCAAGACGGAGTGCTTCCTTTACCCGATTCTCGACTACATCCTTCACTGCAATGAAGAGCATGATGAGAAGAAGAGAAAGGGCATCAAGGCAATCATCATCTATCCGATGAACGCCCTCGCCTCCGACCAGGCGAAGCGTCTGACGAAGCTCTGCTTTGAGATCAACAGGAACGCCAAGGCTTCAGGCCTCAAGGGCATGCTCCCCACGGTCGGTCTCTACACGGGCGCACCCGGCGTTGAGTCACGCCGCATGAGCGACGACGGCGGCAACTACGTCTGCATCACGGACCGCAAGGTTCTGAGGCAGAATCCGCCCGACATCCTGCTCACGAACTACAAGATGCTCGACTACCTGCTCCTGCGCGACGAGGACAGGAGCCTCTGGCAGGCCACGACCGCGGACACGCTGCGCTATCTCGTGGTCGACGAGCTGCATACGTTCGACGGTGCTCAGGGCACGGACCTCGCCTGTCTCATCAGGCGTCTGAGGAGCTTCCTCAATCTCGGGAAGAGCCTCGCCTGTGTCGGCACTTCCGCCACGCTCGGCGGTGACAACGGCATTGCCGACCTTCAGAAATACGCGTCCGAGATCTTCAATGCGGACTTTTCGGATCCTGCCTCGATCATTCAGGAGGACCGCCTGTCCGCGCAGGAATACTTCGACAGCTTCGGCGAACGCCGGACCGTGGGCCAATGGCCCGACGCGGCCGCCGTCTCCGCGCTGCGCGCGCTGCCGCAGGACGCCTCCGTCGAGGACTACGTCTCGACCGCACTCCTCTGCTGGTTCCCGCAGGAGCGCTTCCTGTCTCCCGTCTCCCCCAGCTATCTTGAGGACACGGCCCGCCAGCTGCCCGAACTTCTTCCGCATCTTGACGCCTTCCAGCGCCTGATGAGCCGTGAGGAAACCATCATTCACGTCCGCGACCTTGCGCTCGAATGGCACAAGGTCATTGCGTCGCTTGCGAAGGTCTCGGTTGACGACGTCGTGCTCGTCATCAGAAGTCTGGTCGCCCTTGTCTCCCTGGCCCGTCTTGTCGGCAAGAACGACAGGCTGCTGCCCTTCCTCAACGTCCGCATGCAGCTCTGGATCCGAGAGCTCTCCAACATGGTGGCGACCGTCAGCCGTCATCCCCGCCTGCTGCCCAATGCAGACAAGAAGGACGAGGACGAGCTCACGCTTCCGATCCTTACCTGCCGCGACTGCAATGCAACGGCGTGGGGCGCCGTGACAGAAGTCGACAAGAAGGTGAGCTCCAGCCACCACAAGTTCTACCGTGCGTGGTTTGACAAGAGTGACACCGTCAGGCTCATCTATCCGATCGAAGAAGACGACTACGAAGACGCGATCAAAAAACACCCCAGGCACCTCTTCACCTTCTGTCAGAACGACAAAAGTATTTTCTGGCTCGATCCGAGCACGAGCCGTGAAGCCGCCTATCACAAGGCGTGCCCGATCTGCGGCGCAGACCACGGCCATCTTGTCGTCTGGATTCCGGACACCGTGAAGGACTACACCAACGAGGCTGGCGCCGGCGCCAAGCGCTCCGACAACTGCCCCTGCTGCGGATCCGTCAACTCGATGCGTCTCTTCGGTGCCCGGGCGGTCACGCTCGCATCCGCCATGGTCGGCCACCTCAATTCAAGTTCCGCCAACCTTGACCCCAAGCTCATCGCCTTCTCCGACAGCGTCCAGGACGCTGCGCACAGGGCGGGCTTCATGCAGGCTCGAGGCTACACATACACCATCCGTCAGGCGGTCGCCGGCCTCATTCGCGACAACAATCGCGCCACGAGCCGACGCTCTTCGGATCCCGCCAAGGATCCGATGTCCCTCTTCAACATTCTTTCCGACCTCTCCGACTACTGGAAGGAACGAATCGGCAGAAGGTCCGAACTCACGGGCAATCACGCGGACGACATTGCGCTCGCCCGCTTCGTCACGACCTTCACCCCATCCGACATGATGTGGCGCCGCCCCTGGCTGAAGTTCCGTGCGGCATCGAGCGGCATGCCTGAAAACCGGTCCGCTTCAGACCGGAGCACCCCCCATCAGCAGACGGATCCCGTCCTATCCGACGATCCCCACGCCTTCTTCGAAGACCTGTTCTCGGGCAAGACGGGCAAGAACGGGAAAACGCCGCGTGACGAATGGAATGACTTCTCTCACGACGTCGCGGCGCGACTGCGCTGGGAGGTCTTCATTGAACTGACACTTCGAGCCCATGCAGGCCGTACGCTTGAGCTTGGCGGCATTGCGGCACTCGAACCCCGCTCCGACCTCGTGCAGAAAGCCGCTGCCAGCCTGCAGCCCATTCTGGACCAGCAGGTCGGCGGCTGCCGCGGCATCACTCGGGAAGAGACAGAGAGCTTCATCACGGGCTTTCTGATGCACCAGAAGAGCCGCGGCGCCTTCGACCTCACGGGCATTCCCGGTCTTGAAGACTTCATGAGCTTCGTGAAGACGGGCAACGACTATCTGTACTTCAACAGGAGCCGCGTGCTTCCCACCTACGGCAAGAACTTCCGTCCGCCGGCTCCTTTGGTCATGCGCATGCCCTCGAGCCTGAACCGCAAGTCGTCAGGGTTCTTCGACGCCGTTCTGACTTCCGGGAGGCATGAAAACTGGTACGAGACATGGTTCGCCGCGTCAGCCGCCTACAACAAGGATGATGTGCTTGCCGCCGTCGACGAAGCCTATGCACGTCTTTTCGACGTGCTGACGAAGACAGGGCTCATGAACGTCGTGTACATGACGACGACCGATGCAACCCCCGTCTACCTGCTCAATCCGTCCGCCTGGACCATCGCGCGCAAGCTCGAGAAGGCCGTCTGCGCTCACTGCGGCCGATGGACGCTCATTTCGCCCGAAGATGCCCGTCTCTGGCGCCAGATGCCGTGCCTCTCCAAGAGCTGCGGCGGTCGCGAACACTTCATCAAGGACGTCGAGGAGTCCTCGGGGCTCTATCTCGGCACTCCCGCACGCACGACGGCGCGGGAGCATACGGGCAACGTCGAGAGCACCGAGCGCGGTCTGATCGAGCACAGCTTCAGCAAGGGACACGAGCCGTGGGACGTCAATCTCCTCTCGGCCACGCCAACGCTCGAGATGGGCATCGACATTGGCGACCTCTCCACTGTCCTTCAGGCGTCCATGCCGCCGCAGCAGGCCAACTACCTGCAACGCATCGGCCGTGCCGGTCGACGCGACGGCAATGCGCTCGCCATGACGATCTGCGGCAACAATCCGCATGCCCAGTACTTCTGGACCGATCCCGACAAGATGCTTGCGGGTTCAGTGCCCGCTCCCGGTGTCTTCCTGCACGCCATGGCCGTGATTGACCGCCAGCTGCTTGCGCACGCACTCACCGACTGGATGTCCAGCATCGTCAACGCGTCCATTCCCCAGAAGATCAGCTCGGTCCTGACCAACTGCAATCAGGACCAGTACACGCCGGACCGCTTTCCGCGCGGCTTCTTCGATTACGTGCGAAACCATACGGACCACATTCTCAACGAGTTCTGCAAGGCCTTCGTCCGCCCAGAGACCGGCGAGTCCATCTTCTGCACAGCCGAAAAAGAACGCCTGCGCGCCTCCCTCGTCGGCGGCTCCCTCGTTCCCTCGATCGAGGACCGAATCATGGGCAAGCTCTCCACGCTGACATCCGAGCTTGAAAAGGCCCAGCGCTCCGCCAAGCAGCTTGCCAGGGACGTTCAGGATCTAAAGAAAAAGGGCGCCAGAGATGAGGCGACCGAGTCCGAAATCGAAGAGAAGCAGGCCCTCGAGGAGGCCTGGAAGGACCTCATCAACCGCGAGTACGTCAACAAGGAGACGCTTCAGGTCCTTACCGACGAAGGCCTTCTGCCGAACTACGCCTTCCCCGAGGAGGGCATCAAGCTCGACGGCATCATCACGCGCATCAGGACACGTTCGACAGACCGGCAGGATCCCGTGAAAAAGGACGATTCGAAGCGAAACGTCTACAAGCGCCTGAAATTCCAGCGCGCCGCTTCGTCGGGACTTCTTGAAATCGCCCCGAACAACACTTTCTTCGTCGACGAATACGTCATGCACATCGACCAGGTGCAGCTTGAGAATGAGAAGACCGAAAAGTGGCGCTTCTGCCCGAGCTGCCAGCATGCGATTCTGGAAAACGACACGACCGTCAGCAGTGCCTGTCCCGAATGCGGCGACCCGCAGTGGCGAAGCAACGGCCAGGAGCGCAATGCGCTCAAGGTGAAGACCGTCTACGCCTGGGCCGACCTGAGGAAGGACCGCATCGTCGACAACATCGAGGAGCGCCGTCCGTTGCAACAGCAGAAAATCAGCCTCAGCAGCATCAGCTCGACGGCCGAACGCCATGTGTTCGCCAACAAGAGCATTCCCGGCGGTTTCCGCTTCGAGTACATCTCGGCCGTGACGCTTCGTGACTTCAACTTCGGCATGCCCGAGGAAGTCGAGTCCGAATTCAGGATCGCCCAGACGAAGATCAACGGCAACGGCTTCTCCGTCTGCCGCGGCTGCGGCCGCCTGCGCAACGACGAGAACACGAAGCGCAATGTCCGCCCCGAGCAGCACGAGGCCTCCTGCCCCTTCGTCGACAGTCCCGATGCAGACGACATCTGGATCAACGGACTCATCCTCTATCGTGAATTCACGAGCGAAGCCGTCCGCATCAAGGTACCGCTCACGAACGACGAGTCTCCCGAGACCACGATGCACTCGTTGGCAGCCGCCCTGCACCTGGGGCTTCGCCGCTACTTTCACGGCTCCGTCGACCATCTGAGAATCGTCCCGATGGTCGAGCACAAGTTCGACCACATCGCACGCCGCTACATTCTCATTCACGACACGGTGCCGGGCGGCACGGGCTACCTCAAGGAGCTTCTCTCCGACAAGGACAACCTCTTTACGCTCCTACAGACCGCCTACAAGGCCATCACCGAATGCGGCTGCGGCAGCGAGGACGGATGCTATCAGTGCGTTTACCAGCACCGCGACAGCAGTACCCGCCCCTTCATCTCGAAGTCCGCCGCCATCCGCGTGCTCGGCCTCATCCTTGCACAGCAGGACTCCGTTGCCCGCACTTCGTCCGCCGATGATGACGATCTCTGGCCGGGTGAGAGCGAGCTGGAGCGCAACTTCATCAACTCACTGCGCAACAGCCAGCCGTTCGTGAAGACGGCCGTCGAGCGCACGGTTGCAGGCCGCAAGGACTTTCTCATCGAAATGCAGTCCGGCCGCCAGTGGCAGATGGTCATGCAGGAGGACTTCAAGAACGTCTTCCACCCGAGCCGGCCTGACTTCGTCTTCCGCCCTGCACACGCCTCCGAGCGCACACCCGCCCTCACCATGGCGGTGTTCCTCGACGGCTGGCAGTTCCACGCCCCGACCGTGCAGGAAGACCTCGTGAAACGACAGAGCCTCATCAACGCCGGCTACCGCGTCTGGACACTCGGCTGGTACGACCTGCCCTGCTCGCTGGAGGATGAAAACAGACCCGATGTGCCGAACCTGCTCAGCAGAAACTCCGCTCCAGGCTACGAGATTCTTAGACAGAAACTCCCCCTTCCGAGCGAAGCTGACCTGAGGGCCCGTTGGTCTACGGACAGAAACAACTTCGACAGGCTGCTTCTCTGGCTCAACGATCCGGATCAGGCCACCAAGGACGCCTGCGCCCTTGACCTTCTCTCGCGCGGCTACTTTGGAACAGGCACGGTCGAGAAGCTTGATTCCGCCGCCCCCGTCACGAGCATTCTCAAGCAGGGCGGCGCCCAAATGGATGTCAAAAAGGATTCGTCGGTGCTTCCTGGCGCCTGGAGCCTTGTGCGCAACTTTTCCTACATTCTCGGCGCGAACCCTGAGTTCTACACCGAGCACAAGGAAATGCCCACGAACAGCCCCCAGGCGCAGTCCCTAATGCAGTTCTGGGCCATTGCAAACATCATGCAGCTTGCCCAACCCATTGCGCTCCTGCCCGTTGCTGATCCCACGAATGCGTCTGAAGACCTGCTGGCCCAGCAACCCTGGTCAGCCGCGATCGAGTACATCAAGGACAACCATGCGCCCCAGCGCATGTTCGGCCTGTTCACCGGAATGCCACCAGCCGACCACTCGACGGTCGGCTCCGAGCCGTCCGGCAACGCCTGGGACGACATCGACCCTGATGATCTCCCTGATGAGACTCTTGTGGAACTTGTTGACAAGCTCAAGATCCTTGACCTCCCCGTGCCCGAAATCGGGTGCGAATATGAGGATCCCGTCACGCACGAGGTGGGTGAACTTGTCTTCGAACTTTACTGGCCCGAGCAAAAGGTTGCCGTCGCATGGCTCGAAGGTGAAGCCGAGACCAATGTCAACGGCATCAGGGTCTTCCCGTTCGGCGTCGATCCGGAGCGTCTCTCTCAGGCCGTCAAGGCCACAGGCAGCAGCAACAGCAACAACAACTAACAACAAAGGATTTGAACAATGGCACAACAGAAAATGCGGCGTCTGGCCGTCGGTCGCGAAGTCTTCAGCGAAGTGGCCCTTCTCTCCGACAAGGCCCGTCAGACCTTTTACACCGAAATCACCCGCTTTCGCATGGGCAGCGCCGTCAGCATGAAGACCCTGACGGGCGCCTCCGTGTACGAGCAGGTTCGTCTTGACGGCGGCATCTCCATCATCATGAAGCGCATCGGTGACCTCTTTCTTGCCCTCTGGGCGGGTCCCGATCCCATGGCTCAGGAATGGGCTGACACCCATCTCTGTGAAACCAACGAGCGCACCCGCTCCGTTCAGGTCTATGAGATCGCCGACACCATGACGGTCTCCGCGGGTCCGCTCGACCAGGCTCCCGTCTTCGAGGCCCTCAGCAATGACGACCTCCTCGACATCGGCCTTCCGAAGGACCGCCTCGCCAACATCCGCTCGGTCAAGTCCGAGGACGACCTTGTCCGCATACAGGCCCAGTTGCCCGACCGCGTCTACGAAATGCTCACCTGGTACGTTCAGGGCGAACCGTGGGCCAAAATCGTCGAGGCCTACAAAGAGGACATCGCCGACAAGCAGGCGGTCGTCGAAACCGGCGACTGTCTTCTGGACGCGGGGCACTTCCGCATCGTCGAGACCGACGAGGAGCTGCGCAACATCATGGACCAGCCGCTCGCGCAGTGGCGCGTCTTCCTGCATCCGTCCCAGCGCAAGCTTGTCGACCGACGCTGGCACGGCGCTGCGCGCATCACGGGCGGCGCGGGCACCGGAAAGACCGTCGTCGCGCTTCATCGTGCCAAGCATCTCGTCGAGCTTCCCGACTGGCTCTCGACGGATCGTCTGCTCTTCACGACCTTTACGAAGAACCTCGCCGTGGACGTCGAGGCCCAGCTTCGCATGATCTGCTCCCGGGAGGACATGAAGCGCATTACGGTCCTCAATCTCGACGCCTGGCTCGCGACCTTCCTTTCCCAGAACGGACAGGGCCATCGCATCGTCTATCCCGGCGGCTCGGACGGCATCTACAACGCCGCCTGGCAGTCGGCCATCGCCAAGATCCCCATGCATCTCGGCTTCCCCATCGCCTTCTATCAGGACGAATGGGAGCAGGTGGTCCTGCCACAGCACTGCCACACGGCACGCGACTACCTCTTCGCCTCCCGCACTGGCCGAGGCAATGCCCTCACCCGTGCTCAGCGCAAGGAAATCTGGCCCGTCTTCGAAGAGCTCCGCATTCGTCTCAGCCTCGCCAACGCCGTGACGCCCGAAGACGCAGCCTGCGAAGCGATCAACATCCTTCAGAAGTCCTACCCTGAGGGCCTCTTCCGAGCCGTCGTCTGTGACGAAATCCAGGACTTCAAGCCCGACACGCTCCGCCTCCTTCGCGCGCTCACGAGGGACATCTCCAAGGACGAGCCCTTCAAGGAAGGCGACCTGTTCCTTGTCGGCGATGCGCACCAGCGAATCTATGCCAAGCCTGTCGCCTTCAGCAGCTGCGGCATCGAAATCCGCGGTCGCTCCAACAAGCTTCGCGTGAACTACCGCACGACCGATGAAATCCGCGTTCAGGCCGAACAGGTTTACCGCAACAAGACGGTCGACGACATGGAAGGCGCTGAAGACGAGAAGACCGGCTACGCCTCGCTGCGACACGGCCGCAAGCCCATCGTCAAGATCTGCTCCGGCGTCGATGAGGAATGCCGCTGGATTTGCGGAGAAATCAATACCCTCACGAGCGGTGACCGCGCCTACCATTCAAGCGACATCTGCATCACCGTGCGTACGAACGAAATGCTCGCCCGCTATGAAGAGATTCTTCGGGGCCATGGCCTTGAAGTTCGCCGCATCAGCCGCGACATTCCCGATGACCCCGAACTGCCCGGCATCCGTCTCTCCACGATGCATCGCATCAAGGGGCTTGAGTACAAGGTGGTGTTCGTCGCAGGCATGAACGAAGGCGAGTTCCCCCATGCCCCGCGCGATCTCCAGGACCGCGATGCCGCCACCAGACGCCTGCTTCTGCGCGCCGAAGAGGCACTCTACTACGTGGCCTGCACGCGAGCCGTCGACGTACTCTTCCTCTCCTGCGGCGGGAATCCCGGCGCCTTCATCAGAGACAAGAGTGCGTGATGCTCCCCTGAGAAGAGTGTGTGCTCGACGCTCACGCTCTTCTCAGGGTCTGCCGTCAGCCGTTTCCCCGGACCAGGTCGTGGTAGCGCTTCCCTTGAAGGAAGCAATCAGGCAAAGTGCCCTTCGTCCTCCTCATCGACGGCCATGTTGAAGACGTGGGCGAGCTCCTCGTTCGAGAGGTCCCCGATCCAGCTTTCCCCGGTTGCGACCGTCATTTCGGTGAGGCGCTTCTTCTCTTCGATGATCTGGTTGATCTTCTCCTCGAAGGTATTGGCCGAAATGAAGCGGTAGACATTGACGGTCGACTGTTGTCCGATGCGGTAGGCGCGGTCCGTGGCCTGAGTTTCGACGGCGGCGTTCCACCAGAGGTCGTAGTGAATGACGACGGACGCAGCCGTCAGGTTGAGACCCGAACCCGCCGCCTTGAGCGTCAGCACCATGACGTTTTCATCGCGTCGATTCTGGAATCGGTCCACCATTGTCTGGCGCGCATTCGGCTTGAGGCCGCCGTGGATGAACTGCGGGCGACGACCCGTTTCGTTGGCAATCCATTCCTGAAGGAGCATGCCCATCTGTGCAAACTGCGTGAAGACGAGCACCTTGCGGCCGGCGGCCTGCATTTCCTCAAGAATGTCGAAGAGGCGGCACATTTTGCCGGAAAGCCTCGGATCCTCGAAGCCGCCCGCAGGTTCGAAGAGCGCAGGCGAATTGCAGATCTGCTTGAGCTGCATGATCATCTGCAGCACCAGCGAATGGCGCATGAAGGTGTCCTTGCTGGCCTCCACAAGACGCATGGAACGCTTGACCACCTCGTTGTAGAGCGCAACCTGCTCCTTCGTGAGCGTGCAGTACTCATCGATGGAAACCTTTTCGGGCAGATCGTCGATGATGGACTTGTCGGTCTTGAGGCGGCGCATCATGAAGGGGGCCGTTATGCGCTTGAACCGATCGGCGGTGACGGCATCGTGGTCGTTTTCGATCGGATACACATAGTCCTGCCTGAAGGATGTGCTCGAACCAAGAATGCCCGGGTTCGACGCCTCCATGATCGACCAGAATTCCATCAGACCGTTCTCGACGGGCGTGCCCGACATGGCGATGAAGCCTTCTGTCTTGAGCTCGCGGACATGCCTGAAAGCGGCCGTCTTGTAATTCTTGATCGCCTGCGCTTCGTCAATGACAACAAGGCGGAAATGCTTGTGCTCGAGCGCCTTCATCGAGCCGCGAAGGCTGCCGTAGGTCGTGAGCACAACGTCCCCCGTCGCCTCCGCCAGATCACGCTTGGGGCCGTAGAAGAGCGATACCGTCAAGTTCGGTGCAAACCTCGCGATCTCACGCTTCCAGTTTGCGAGCAGCGTGGTCGGCACGACGACGAGCACCTGCTTGACATCCAACTCGCCGTCGAGGCGCAGCTTTTCGAGCACCGTGATGACTTGAAGCGTCTTGCCGAGGCCCATGTCGTCGGCGATGATGGCCCCCATGCCCGCGCGCAGATTGCGCATGAGCCAGGAATAGCCTCGCACCTGATAGGGACGCAACGTCGCCTGGATCGTATCGGGCACATCGAACGTCTTTTCGGCAAAAAGCCTGTCGAAAGCCGCCTGCAGGCGTGCACTCAAACGCACGCCGTTGGCGCGGATGCCGCCCGAGAGCGCAGCGCGGATGAGCTCGGCCTTCGTGAGCTTGCGCTGACCGTGAAGTTCGCGGCGAATGGAACTCAGGAGCCGCTTGTCGACGTACATGTACGCATCGCGAAAGCGCACGATGCGCCCTGCCTGCTCGGAGAGCCACTCGAACTCTTCTTCCGACATCGTGTACTTGCCCGCCGCCAGACGCCAGTCGAACGTCATCGCATCGACGATGTCGAAAAGACCTCGACTTTCGAAGACATTCTCCTTCATATCCAGATCGAGCGTCGCCTGAGGGCGCAAGAGGTTCCGGAGCGTTCTCGGCAAAATGGTCTGCACGCCGAGTAGATTGAGCGTCGGGATTGCCTTGAAAAGGAGGTCCGCCAACTCATCAAGCGGCACAACCGTCGTCGAGGCGCGGTTTTTGAGAAGCTCCGTGAGCTCCGGACAGTAGCCTGAAAGACGCGACATCAGCTTCAGGCAGTCAAAGCGCAGCGCCTTGTGCTGCGGCAGATCGAGAATGTCCGCGAGTCCAACGCTCTCCTGCGCACCACCGCCGTCAACCGAGAATCGCATTTCGATGGCGACTGCCTGATGCGGGTCAAAGTCCGGCATCTCCACGTCTTCAGGAATCGCTTCGTCGTAGCGCGGCTCTTCGGCCTCGTCCGCCCCCTGATACGGAATGAATGTCGGGCACTCAAGCGGTACAGGTTCAGGTTGTGCCTCACGCGCACCGAACATCGCCGCCAAGGTCGCGCTTCCTGCCCGCGCGCCAACATCGTCACCGCCCTCGCGCTTTGCGGCCGTCGCTGCCGCAACCCAGTCGTGCACGATGACGATCCCCTTGACGCGGTGCGACTCGGTCTTGAGAAAGGCGGGCGCGACCCAGCCTTCAAGGCGCATCCCAACCGCCTTCAAGGCGGAATCACCGTCACAGTCGACGGGTTCGCACCCGAAGAGCGCGTGATGCTCGGGAACGGCGTCACCCGTTTCGTCGACATGGGTGCGCCATGCGGCGACGATGTAGCTCTGGATGAAGAGTCCGAGCACGATTTCGCCAAGAAGCAGCGGATGCATCGCAGCAGGCGCCTTCGAAATGCGAAGGAACTCCGGACCGACGTGCGAGAAGGCTGCGCCGACGGCTTCGGTGACCGCCTTCACTTCATCGTCCATGACGGCCGGAATCCAACGCACGGCGAAGATGTCATCCATCGGCCTGTAGATCTGCGGCACGACCGCGCCCGCCTCAACGAGACGGCCGGCGATGAGCCAGGCATCGTAGAGAGCCTCCAGCTCGCGCGGCGCTTCAGAAAGCTTCTGATGCGTGATGAAGCCCGAAAACATATTGTGCAGGCCTCGTCCGACCGGATCCGACGCACTCGGTCCGCGTAGCTCCTGGCGCATGAAGCGGCCGCTCTCGCGTCGTTCGCGCCAGAAGAGCGATTCGTCCACAACAGGCTGCCCCCAAGTATTGATCGCGATGAGCGGCCGAGCCTCGTCATACTCGGGAATCGTGCGTTCGATGACGGTACGCATCTGATGTGCAACGAGCTTCCCTGCTTCGCTCACGATACGCCCCGTAAGCGCACGAAGGTCGCCGTGGATGTAGCCCGCCGGATGCTCGGCAAAAAGGTTGCGAATCTTCTCACCGTCAACCTTGAACGTGCGGAAGGTTTGCTTTCGCAGATCTTCGAGCCACCCGGCATCCGATTCTCCATCCGGATGCAGGTCAGTGACGAAGTCTCGTTCGTCGAGTCCTCGGATCAAATCGTCCCAAGATGGCATCTCGGCCTCAACTGCCTTTTCGAGCTCGACGCCGCGGCTTTCCATTTCGGCAATCAGGTCGATGCCACGCAGCGTAAAGAGCAGGAAGGGATTGGCATCAATTTCTTCGCTCAGCTTGTAGATGGCGGCTGCAATGTGCTTGCACGGCACCGCCCAATCCGGACACGTGCACGACATCTCCAGATCCTTCCAGCTCGTCGGGAAAATGCGAATGCCGAGCGACTCGGCAATGTCGGCAATTTCGGGACTCAGTTCTCTCGCGGCGAGGCGCGCCACGATGAGAGGAGATTCGGCGAGACGGTCAACAAGACGTGCCACGTCCGACTTGTCGATCGGCGGAAGCGTAATCTTGACGCCGTAGAAGGGATCGTAGTGTCCCGTGACGCGCGCCTTGACCTCGCCCTTTTCTTCGTCGATGCGAAGCGAGCGCACCTTGCCGGCATCGGCATAATCCTTGCCGCGCGGAATGCGGTTTTCGTAGTCAATGCCCGAAAGCGCATTGAGCCAGCGACGCCCCCACCAGGTCGTCCCATATTCGTTGTTGGCCATCGTGTCTCCCAGCCGAAATATCTGACAAGCGCACTATAGCCGAAACTTGACATGCATGACTGCATCCGCATTGCCCCTCGATGAAGAGGAAGCCGTCCTCACTCACGACCTGGAACTTGTCGTGGACCCTCACGCCGACGACAAGTTCCGTCCGTCTTGGGCACCACGCGGGCCGAGAAGGGAGACTTGCTGTACGGCCTCAAGAACTCGCTGGCCTTGTCGAACGCCTTGTCGTCACCCGCGTTGTAGTCCCTCATCGTCCTAACGAGCGCATCAGGCGGGACGTCCGCGTTCAGCCTCCTCTCCTTCGCCATCCCAACCATGGAAAGAAGCCATTCTTCTCGATCGTCGTCCTGTAGAATTTCCTCTGCCGGAAGAGCGCGGTCCACGGCTCGCCTGCCTCCACGTAGTTTCGGTTTCGGCGCTCGATCGCCTCGTCATAATCTCCCTTACGGAAGCTCTTCAAAAGTACCCTTTTAACAAGGAGGCGAACGACTATTTGTCCTATTTGACAGTCAAAAGTCCTCGTAGGCCGAAATTGTAGCGGGGTTTTGAAGAGCTTCCTTAACCTGGATTATCAATAAGGTGGCCCCGCTCAACGGTGGTCTGATAAAAAGCTCCCGTCCGACTTGATGACAAATCGAACGGGAGCGTGCCTGTGATCAGGCTTTCGGATTAATCGACTTACTTGTAAAGCTTGGCGATTTCATCACGGCAGAAGACCTCCTGCTTCTTGATGAGTTCGCCGAGTTCCTTGTTGTCCATGAAGCTCATGGAGAGACCGGCCTTCTTGTGCTGTTCGATGCTGGCGGGATCCTCCATCGTTTTCCTGAAGGCGTCGACGTAGAACTGGATCACGTCGTCAGGCGTGCCGGCAGGCGCCACGGTCGCGCGAGCGGAGCCGTACCAGTTCGGGTAGAAGCCGAGTTCGCCAAGGGTCGGGACGTCCGGGAATTCAGCGAGGCGCTTCGTGTCGAACGCGGCGAGAACGCGCAGTTCGGGCTTGTCGCCGGAGGCGAGCTTCGCAATGTCGGCCACCTTGGCGCAGCTGAACTGGACTTCACCCTGGCGAAGGGCAAGGAGCTGGTCAGCCGTGCCGCCGTACGGAATGGCCTTGTACTTGAAGCCTGCGGACTGGGCGAGCAGCTGGGCGGCAGTATGGTTCGAAGCCTTCATGCCGTTCGTGGAGGCGCGCAGGTTCGGCTTGGCCTTGGCGGCGTCAACCAGATCCTTCATCGTCTTGTACGGGCTATCAGCGCGCACGACCACGACGGAGGTCTCCATCAGGTGGTTGACGATCGGCACGACCTTGGCGGTCGTGAACGGAGCGTTGGGCTGCGTGGCGAGCGTCGTGAAGGTCGGCAGGTTGATGAAGCCGATGGTGTGGCCGTCGGGCTTGGCGTTGACGAGATGCGTCCAGCCGATCTTGCCGTCGGCGCCGGGAAGGTTGTTGATGATCAGCGTCTTGCCGACATACTTTTCGGCTTCCATGGCAAGAAGACGAGCACCGGTGTCGGTGCCGGAACCAGCCTTGTAGGCCACGACGACGTTGACGTCGGCCGTCGGCGTCCAGGCAAGTGCCATTCCCGGCAGGGCAACGGCGGCTGCGAACAAAGCAATGAGTTTCTTGTTCATCAGAGTTTCTCCTCTTCTGTGGGTGGTTGTTTCGGGACCTCGCCATGCGGCTCGACGGCCCCGTGTGAGCTGATCTCGGGAAGGCGGCCGACCGGTCGTGTCAGCCGCCCAGGCCTGATCAATGAACTTTTTCCTCGGAAGCGTCCTCTCCGGTCGCTTCGGTCTGCACCTTCTTCTCCAGACAGTCCATGAGCAGCGGGCTGAGCACGCCGAAGACGCACAGGCCGACCATGACCCAGCAGATCGGGGTCGAGAAGAGCACGGTCCAGTCGCCGTCCGACAGCAGGAGCGAACGACGCAGGCCGTTTTCACCGATAGGGCCGAGAATGAGGCCGAGCACGACGGCTGCGGCGTTGAGGCCGAACTTGCGCACGAAGTAGCCGATCACGCCGAAGATCACCATGATCACGACTTCGACGAAGTTGTTGTGGATGGCATACGAGCCGACGACGCACAGGATGAAAATCGACGGAATCAGGATGGCGTCGGAGAGGCGCGCGATCTGGGCGAACATGCGGCAGCCGCTCAGACCGATCGCGAGCATGAAGAACTGCACGAGCACGAAGCCCGCGAAGAAGGTGTAGGTCATGCCCGCGTAGGTCGTGAAGAGCTCGGGACCGGGCTGAAGACCGTGGATGATGAGGCCGCCCATGAGCACGGCCGTCACGCTTTCGCCGGGAATGCCGAGCGTAAGGGTCGGGATGAGCGAGCCGCCCGTCACGGCGTTGTTCGCAGCTTCAGAACCCGCGACGCCTTCAATCGAACCCTGACCGAACTCCTCCTTGTGCTTGGAGAACCGACGGGCTTCGTTGTAGCCCATGAAGCAGGCGATCGAGGCGCCCGCGCCGGGCAGGATGCCGATCAGGTTGCCGATGATCCAGGAGCGCGTGACGGTGGGCGCGATGCGCCTGATGTCGGAGCCCGACAGGCCGAGGCGGCTGAACTTGACCGCACGTGCTCGCTCGACGATGCGCTTTTCAGCAAGAATCAGCACCTGCGACATCGAAAAGAGGCCGATGAGGGCACAGGTCACGTTGATCCCGTTGTAGAGCGTGGGCTGGTTGAACATGAAGCGCTCGACGCCTTCCATCGGGTCCATGCCGATCGTCGAAAGGAGAAGACCCAGGACGCCCGAAATCAGGCCCTTGAGCAGGGACTTCGAAGAGACGCCGGCGATCACCGTCAGACCGAAGATCGAGAGCCAGAAGTATTCGGGGCTCTTGAACTGCATGGCAAGCTCAGCGAGCACGGGCGAGAGAAAGTAGAGCGAAAGGCAGCTCAGCAGGCCGCCCGCGAAGGATGCGAAGCACGCGACCGAGAGAGCACGGGCCGCCTGGCCGCGAAGCGTGAGCTGGTAGCCCTCGATGGCGGTGGCGGCGGATGCGGGCGTGCCCGGCGTGTGGATCAGAATGGCGCTGATGGAGCCGCCGAAGATGGCGCCGCAGTATATGCCGCCGAGCACGATGAGGCCCGTGGCGGGATCCATGCCGAAGGTGATCGGAAGAAGAAGCGCCACGCCCATGGCAGCGGAAAGGCCGGGCAGACATCCGATCGTGATGCCCAAGGCCGTCGAGACGAACATGGCGATCAGATTGATCGGGCTCAGCGCATGAATGAAGCCTGCGCCCATCAGAGATACGGTTTCGAGCATCCTTCACCTCCATCAGCCGAAAAGCACGCCGGTCGGAAGCGGCACCTTGAGAAACAGCGTGAAGACCGCATAGATCAGGGCGACGAGCGTCACCAGCGTGAGTGCGATCCAACGCAGGTTCACCTTGAAGAAGAGGAGCGTCCCGACGAGATAGACGGCGCCGGCGATGTAATAGCCGACCGTGTACATCAGAACCAGAAAGAGTGCGCAACCGCCCGCCACGAAGAAGAACTGCAGCGGCTGAAATCCATTGAAAACCTCGGGGAGGTCGTTGGCGACCGAGAGCCTGCCCACCTTCCAGGCCTTCATCAGACACTGTATGAGATAGAGAGTGTTGAGCCCCGCGAGCGCGATGATGAGGCCCATCGGATACGTCTGCGCCTCTTCAGGAAGCTCGACGGTCATGATGAAGAAGGCAAGAGAGACGGCGTAGATGACGCCGACGACGCACAAGTCTGATCGTTTCATGATGGAGATGACGGAGCGGCGTCTTCGGATGCGGCCTGCAGCAGAAGCCCGCCCATGAAGCAAAAAAGCGACACCCCATTGTAGGACGCACGCGAGCGCTTTTCCTTGATCTTGATTGAACCTTAAGGGTTAACACGACAGGAACGGCGCGCGGGAGACTTGTTGAGAAAGCTCGACAACACGGCATCCCCGGATTCGCGCGACGCACCTCCGCACACCCTCCCCGACCGACGCCATCCGGCCCCGAACCGACTGCAACACGGTCGTTTGCAAGTGGTGGCATTACCTTTCTCCCTCAGGGATTGTTCGCATGACGCCGGCCTTCGACTGCAGTAGGATTACTTTGGACCCCGAAAGGGTACTCATAGAAGAACGACTATTCTGCAATCGTTATCATGAAATCCAGTCATTCCATTATCATGAAGCGCACTCTGGCGGCTCTGGCCGTCATGAGCGCCTGTTGCACCATGTCCGCGGCACAGACCGCCGTCAATGACGGCAAGGTCAATTGCATACGTCGACCTTGAGCGCACCACTGGTGCCGAAGCAGACGAAAAGGTCCGTTACTCTGTAAGCGTTAGGATCGTCTTGTAATGAACACTACAAAGTGAAGAGTAAATGGCGCCATTTACTTGAATTAAAACCCCATCGAAAGCCAAAATTATAATTACAGTCGTCTGGTAGCTTGAGCCTCATAATCGCTATCATCATCGAGATACGATGAAACAATAACATTAGCGAGAAACTGCAACACTTTTTCACGAGCCACCGCATCTTCTGGAATTATCACCTTTCCAGAATCAGATATATCGATATCGACATTAGCCCTTGATTTTTTCGCTCTAACTTGAATCTCTCGAGGCGCCAATCTATCTAAAGCGCCATACCCAATCACTGCAGAAACCAACCGTTTATGTGTCGAATTAAAAGCATCAGCGAACTCTAACGCATTCTCAGGAGTCTCAATTGAATTATGGGACAAGAATTCAACGACTGTTTCAACACTTGCCTCCTTCATATATTTACTCAAATCGAACAACATACTTGCATTTTTAAAACTCCTAAAGTACAAAAAACGACCTTCACACACTGCCGCCAGTTTACTATCAAAACAAAAAGAGTCCGACAGCTGTTCGATATAAGTTTTTCTCCCGCCGCTTTCCCTAAAATACCACCACCTATCCCCCTTAGCCCTAATTATCAAATGTCTATAATCAACAAGTTGAAACAGAATTTTTTCAAATCCTTCTTCGGAAGTCGTAAACATCCCGCGAAGATACGGCATATCTTTGGCAGGATCGAAAATAGAGACCGAGGTTGGATCTTTGATGGCATCAGAAATACCAATCCCATCGACGAAGTTCTCGATGAATAGAACTTCATCTTCATTTGCTTTTGTCCAAGTAGCTTCGAACCTTCTCTTTTTTCGCTCTTCAGCCCCACATAAAGAGAAGAAATCAGAATACTGTTTTGTAAACTCACTAGTAGCCGAATCCGAAATTTTCGAATTAGTATCTATTCTTCGAACCTCACGACCACAGTTCGTTTTCACAATCGCAAATAAAGTCGTCACAATCACTCCTTTTGAATTAAAACGTCTGACTCAAACATGTTAGCCCTAAACCCCCTGATTATTTGCTGAGGGCTTTGCTTTGTAATGTACAATTGAGTTATCCCTGACTTCATTTGCACATCATAAAACTTAAACCCCAACAAACGCAACATCGGATTATTCGCTATACCGCTACTCACAAAGGACGCCACCAATAAAATAACAATACAGAATACCCAGAAACGAGTCGAAGTCGCACCATTTAAAAAAAATGGCATGATATACGACATAAAGTACAATACCAACCCTTCTCTTCTTTGAGAGACGCTTACGATCATCTCACCAGAGACATTCATCGCACATCCATCACTCCTTATCTTATCAAAAAGACATTTAAGAGATAAAGCGGCAATCACACAAACGCATACCGCTATCACGAGCTGCGCAAAAATAGACTCCCAGCCCAAACTAGGATCGCTTCCAGATGCAGCTATAGACATCGGAGCCAACCCACAAAGCGCGACCAAAAATCTGTACAGGCAATTAGTCATATAAATGATATTCTTTAAAGCATCAAAATGCCAAGCTCTACAATAACATTTCCTTCTCAAGTAAGCACTACTCGTTAATACTATTGCTTGAACGAGCAAATGCACTACCTTCCAAGATTCAACGCCCTGTCGGCGTCCTCGATCTCAAACAGGCTGTCGCCCGCTCGAACTCCGCCGAACGAATCCATGTGGAGCCAGCCTTCCCCCGTCGAATGGTCCGTATGACCGACAGGAAACGGGCGGTCCTCAACGTAGATATTGCCGAACACATCGACCCTCAGGCGTCCTTCGCTGCCGGGCTCGACCTGCCCGACGGGAATGCTCCAATCACCGTCGTAGACGTTGCCGAAGATGTCGGTGTGCAGATCGCCCGCCGAGGCGCCCGCGACGATGACGCCAAAGCTGAAAAGCAACAGAATGGAACGACGCATGGTTGATCTCCATCAAACGAAAAAGTGTCGGGCACCCCGCCGCCGAAGCCGCTCAATGAGGAGGAAGCGGTCTCGACGGCAGGATGACCTCCTCCATCCTCATGATGCCTCTGGCTGCGTCAGCATGAGACGCACTCAGGCATGAACGACGCACAGACCTTCGACCACGAGTCGCCTCAAGGAGACATGACCTTTGGATCTGCGATAGGATTGAAGTTCACCCTGGCCTTTCCCGGAGCTTTCATGAAGAAGATTCTTCCCGCCGTCCTCATGCTTTGCGCCCTCGCCGCAGGCTCGCAGCCCGTCTGCGCGGCCACGGACAATCAACTCATGCGCGAGGAGATCACGGCCGGCATGACCGATCCCGCCGTGATAGAAGGAAGCGCCGACGCCTTCGGCTTCAGCGGAGAAAAGGCCGAGGCCTATGCCGACTTCATCCGCGACCTTGCAGCGAGCAGGCTCTTTCTCGACCACGTCGTCGAACAGTTCAAGAAGGCGGGCATTGACGGCGCGAAGCTGCGCGCCGTGCACGACCACGGCACGAGCGACGAGCTTGCGGCCCTCTCCGAGGAAATCCTTCAGGGAAGCCTTCTGCTCACTCAGCGCCTGATGGCCGAGGGGGTGCCCTATTCGAGTCCGAAGGTGATGGAGGCCGAGATGCGCACGACGAAGGCCCTCTGCGGCCGTCTGTCGGCCAAGGCCTGCCGAGACCTCAATCTCGTGGGTGCGCAGGGCCTTGCCTACGACGATCTGGATGCGGCGGCCAGAACGCTCACGGCCGACATGAGCGAAGAGGACGTGAGGAAGATGTTCAGGCTCAAGATCGAGAGCATCGAGAACGCTCTCAGGAGCCATGGCGAAAAGCCCGCGATGTCGGAGGAGAACGTCAGGCCCGCCAGGGCGGCCTATTCCGTCGCCCTTGAGGCCGCACTGGAAAGGCAGACGCCTCAGATGCGCGAGCGCTTCGAGAAGACCATGGCGAACCTTGAGGGCTCGACCGACGGAGACGTCTGCGACGCGTTCGGGATCATCTACGGCGCCATTCTCGATACGGTGCCCGAAGATCCCGAAGGGAACGTCCTCAAGGCCTTCTTCACGGGCAAGCTTTTCTGAGCGCCACCCGACGTTCATCCGAACCTTTCACAAACATCTGCGCCGAAGCCTTCCGACGGGGGCTTCGGCCATTTTGATGAAGAAGGCACAAGCCTGACAGCTCTTCAGAATTCCACCTTCTCGTCGTCGTGCCGACGTCTGAATTGTGCGATCTCCTCCGAACTCGGAACGTGCGGCCCGCGATAGGCCAAATCGCTCGAAATAAAGCGGAGAAACTCAAGTTCATGCTCGTCAAGCGTCGCAAAGGCCGCGAGACTTTCGGCTTCGTCTTCCGACGTTGAAGAATCTTCCCTGTCGCCGGCCGGTACGGCCGCCGTGTGAATCGAACGCGAATCCTGAAATGTTCGAACGGACATGACTGTTTCCCGACGTTTCTACCCTGCCTCCATCCTAGTCCCGTCTGACGCTCCATGGCGGAAACGCCTGCAGGACATGCAATCAGGGTCAATCTTCGGACCGATCTTTGCCTTTCTCCCGAGATGTGTTTCTCCCGAGCCATGCCCCGACGGCGAGTCCCCCGCCAACTGAGCGAAAGACAGCTTTCGCAAAACTGGCCTGCCCCGCTCTCCCGCAATGCAGAGGGCGCACGATTCGATGAACCGCGCGCCCTCTTTTCAGGTCAGGGACGGGTCCCGCCGGCGGGACCCGTGGCCGTGATTACAGGAGGCCCTTGCCGTCGCGGGCGCCCTTGTTCATCTTGACCTTGTCGTTTTCGACAGGCACCACGTCGAAGCCCGTCACGCGATGGCCGTTGATCTGGGTGTAGAGCCAGAGGTCCATGGCAGCGCCGGCAACGGCACCCTTCGTGACGTCCTTGGCCTTGAACGTGAAGACGACGTCGGTGATGCCGTCGTTGTTGACGTCCTTGTAGACCATCTTTTCAGCCGGAGCGAAGTTCTTCCACTGACGGGTGGAGTTGAGCTGGTTGGCGCTCATGCCGGCGCGAGTCGCCTCCATGTTGGCGCTCAGCACTTCGTGGCCCTTGGCGCCGAGCAGCGCGAAGTCGACCGTGCCGTCGCCGTCGGCCTTGACGACGTCGGCGAGGATCTTGACCTTGTTGGGCATCAGGCGGGCGTTTTCGGCCTGCATGATCTTGAGGACATGGTCATAGGACTTCTGGTTGTAGTCGTGCAGGAACTTCGTGCGTTCCTCGCCCTTGAGGCCGGCGGCCTTCTTCGTCACGGCGGCGCGGTCCTTCATGAACTTGTCTTCCTCAGCCTGGATGAGCTGCGTGCGCTTGGCGAGTTCGTCGCCGCGCAGGTAGTCGATGGCGTTGTTGGAGGCGCTGAAGACGCTGTGCGGCGTGAAGTCGGCGCGGTAGTCGAACATGGCGGGAGTGCCCGCGAAGTGTTCCTTCGTGGCCGTGGCCGGATCCGTGAAGGCGGTGCCCTTGGCGGGACCGGCGAGCGGATAGAGCGGCACGAAGACGGACTGGCACGGACGGCCGAGCGTCTTCCAGGCTTCGGTGAGCGTCGGATCGGCCGTCAGGTTGTAGACGATCGAGTCATGGGACGTCGTGCGGCAGATGCCTTCGGACTTGGAGTGATAGAGCTCCTGGTCCTGACCGATGTAGTCCTCGTGCAGGCGCAGGAGGGCCATGGCGTCCTTGACGCCGAGCTTGCGGTCGATGACGGCGCTGTACGGGAACTTTTCAGGATCGTTGTATTCGACGCCCGTAAGGAACTTCCAGGCGAGGACGTTTCGGTTGGCGTTCCAGCGTTCGTGGCGGACGGATTCCTGGGCCACGACCTTGCGCCAGTTGAAGATTGGGTTCTTGGCGTCATGGCGGCCGTCCTTGACGGCACGCTCGACCTGCTTGGGCTCGATCCGCCAGGTTTCCTTGTCGTTGAGGTCCACCTTGTCCATCATGAAGTTGTTCGGGATGTAGACGACTTCGTTGTCATGGATCTTGCGGGCGACCCAGCTGTTGCCCTGATGGATGGCGAGCTGCCAGGCTTCGTTGGCGTCGGCGAACGTATACGTGCGCCCGTCGTGGAAGTAGCCGAATTCGGCGAGCAGCTTCGTCGCGATGTCCACTGCCTCGCGGGCGGAGTGAGCGCGCTCGGCCACCAGACGGCGAATGCCGTAGCCGATGCCGCCGTCCTTGACTTCCATGCGGTCGGCGTCGAAGATCTCGCCGCACCAGTTCGTGGCGACCACGACGCCGGCGTCGTTGAAGAAGCCGTCGGCGAAGCTCGCGCCGTCAGGAACGAAGGTCTGCGTCCAGTAGAAGCCCAGCGTCTCCTCGACCTGCGGGATTTCGGCCGCGAACTTCTCGAACTTCAGCATTTCGCCCTTCTTGTGCTTGGCGGGCGGAACATAGTGCTGCATGTTGAAGAGACGGCCGCCGTTGTCTTCGTTGTGGGCGACGATGATGTTGCCCGTTTCGGAAACGGCCTTGCCGATCACAAGCGTGCTGCAGGCCTGGGCCGTGCCGACGGCGGCAAGCAGCGAGGCAACGGCGATCAGAGACTTCTTGAACATTTTCGAACTCCTTTGTCATGAGAATGGCGGGCCCGTGGTCGCAGGTCCGCCGAAATTGGTCGCCACGAAGTCTATAGGCCCGCAAACGCAGGCACCACGGTGTTTCCGAGGGGTTGACAACGGCAAGAAAGTCAATTATGGGCGACATATGCGGCACGACCGCACGAAGCGATTCCTGAGAACAGCTCGAGCTCTTCGAGCAACCTGATTTCAGGATCACCGGCTTCGTCGGCAGCTCCTTCGCCGTCGTGCCCTCGGGCAGGTTCTGCGCCGTGACGGACTACATCGTCTACGGTCGCATCGCGGGCCGCAATGCCGCCAAGGAGACGCCCTGGAGGTGAGTCAATCCTGAAGCTCCTGAGTCCTCCGTCCTGCTTCAGTCCCATATAAACAGAAAGCCGTGCAGGTCGCGAGACCGCACGGCTTTCATGGTCATCAGAACAGGACGTCCGTCAGGAACCCTACTTCAGCTTGACGGACTTGAAGTCCATGTTCGAGCAGATGTAGCGGACCTTGGGCTGCGTTCCCGCCTCTTCGGAGAGGCAGATGGAGCGCTTGATGAGCGCCTGGACTTCGGGATCCTTCGAGTCGTAGTCGACGAGCGTCAGGGCCTTGGTCGAGCAGTTTTCGACGCAGGCGGGCAGACGCCCTTCGGCGAGACGATGGGTGCAGAGCGTGCAGTGCTCGGCCTTGCCGGGGACGCGCACCTGATGGGCCTTGGGCTCGGGCTTGAGGAGCGGCTCCTTGTCGCCGAAGTATCCGGTCCTGCCGTCCTCGTTGAAGAGCGGCGCACCGTACGGGCAGGCGGCCAGGCACATCCTGCAGCCGATGCACTTCTTGTGGTCGACGAGCACTTCACCGTGCGGCCCCTTGGAGATCGCCTTTGCGGGGCAGACCTTCATGCATGCGGGATCCTCGCAGTGCTGGCACGAGACGCGATAGTAGTTGATGACGCGCTTTCCGACATTCTCGATGCGGCGGATCTTGTTCCACTGAATGCCGGGAGCGACCTTGTTTTCTTCCTTGCAGGCCACAAAGCAGGCTTCGCAGCCGATGCAGCGGTCTACGTTGAAAATGATGCCGTAGCGACTCATTGCAGCCTCCTTACTTGACCTTGGCAACGTTCACGTTGACTTCGAAATACGGCGCGTAGCCCGAAATCGGATCCCACTGGCGCGGGATGAGATTCTGGGTGTTCTGGTCGCCGCGCCAGCCGTACTGCGAGTCGATCGTGCCTTCGGGCACGATGATCGAGACGTCGATCCTTGCGCGGACGGGACCGCCGAACTTGCTGCGCATTTCGACGAAGTCGCCCGTGACGAGGCCGCGCTTCTTCGCGTCGGCAGGATTCATGTGAATCGTGCTGACGGGCTCGAGCTCAAGCAGGTACGGCGCATCGGAGCGGGTCTTCGAATGCGTGATGTAGGGCTTGCGCGTGCCGTTGATGAGGCGCAGGTTGAAGTCGCCCTCGGGCTTCATCATCTCCTTGTAGACGGGAAGACCCTCGAGACCGTACTTCGACGTGATCGTGGAGAAGAGCTCGAGCTTGCCCGTCGGCGTGTTGAAGCCGGGCTTGCCGTCCGGACGGAGCTTGCCGGAGACGTACTTGTAGGGCTCGTTCTTCTCGCACTTGAGCGTCGAGACGGCAGGCAGAGCGGCGACGGCCTTTTCGTAGTTGCCTTCCCAGACCTTGAGTACCGCGTTGCAGGCCTTGACAGGGTCGCCGTCGAAGAAGTTCTCGGGCTTGTCGACGAGGCAGCCGATTTCGAGCGCAATGCGCCAGTCCTCCTTCGCTTCGCCGAGCGGCTTGACGGGCGTCCTCGGCGCATACTTCGCGCCGTACATGCCGAACGGCGCATAGCGCTCGAAGTTCATGGCGGCGGGCAGGATGAGGTCGAGGTCCCTGTGGCTTTCCTTGCGGTAAAAGTAGTCGGTCGCGAACGCGAACTCAAGCTTCGAGATCGCCTTTGCGTATTCCTCGGGCTGCGGCCAGATCATGACGTTGAAACCCCAGCCGCAGAAGGCGCGGATCCTGCCCTCCTTCACCCATTCGGGCAGCAGGTTCGGACTGAACGGAACCATCATGTGGTGCCAGACGGGGACGAAGTCCTTGTCGAGGCGGCGGTCCTTCTGCTCCCTGGCGTTCCACCACTTGCCGTCGTAGAAGCTCGTGTGCATGCCGAAGCCGTAGGTCTGCTGGCCCTTCGGGTTCGTCGGGAACATCGCGCCGCCCGGGGCGTCCATGTAGCCGAGGATCGACGGGATGAGCAGCAGGGCTCGGGCGTTGTTGACGCCGTTGAGGTTGTGCGTGAGGCTCTGCGTGGTGAGCGAGAAGGAGCCGGGGCCTTTGGCGTACATGCGGGCCGCGGCCACGATGTCGGCGGCGGGCACGCCGGTGATCTCCTCGGTCTTTTCCGGGGTGAAGGTCTCGCAGTAAGCGGCCAGCTCTTCAAAGCCGTGGCACCACTTCTCGACGAACTCGCGGTTGTAGAGGCCTTCCTTGATGAGAACGCGGATCATGCCCATGGCAAGCGCGCTGTCGGTGCCCACGCGGGGCGCCAGATGGATGTCGGCAAGCTCGGCGGCCTTCGTGCGGCGGGTGTCGACCGTGATGATCTTGCAGCCGCGGGCCTTTGCCTTGACGAGGGACTCCCACCAGCCCAGCGGCTGTGCCCAGACGTTCGTCGCCATGATCATGAAGGAACGCGTCTTTTCGGTCGGCATGGCGCCCGTCGACGGACGGCCCCAAGTGAGCTGCTCGGCCTGCATGCAGCCGGCGCGGCAGGCGGCCGACGATTCGTTGGCCCAGTGCACGGAGCCGAAATGACGGGCAAGACGGATGATGGGCGGACGCGGTTCCTTCGGGTCGCCCGCATAGAACATCACGCTGTCCGCACCGTACCGCTTCCTGATGCGCAGAAGATTTTCGGCAATCATCCTGTAGGCTTCGTCCCAGGAACAGCGGACGAATCCAGGATCCTCGCTGCCCTTGGGATTCGTGCGCTTCATCGGATGGAGCAGACGATTCGGGTTGTAGAGTCGCTGGAGCGTCGCCAGTCCCTTCGAGCAGAGAATGTGGCGGGGGTTCTCCTTCCAGTTTTCAATCGATTCGATCACGTTCCCGCGTGCATGGAACTTGATGCCGCACGAGGGCACGTGGTTGCAGTGGTCGCAGATCGAATAGCCGGTCCACTCCTTGGCGGCTTCGGCTGCTCCGGCAATCGGAACGAACATGCCTGCGGTCGAGCCTGCAACGGAAAGCGTGCCGATCGACTTGAGCAGATCGCGTCGGTTGAGAGCGAGTCCATGGGGGTCATGCATGGCTTTACTCCTTTATGGTCAATGAAATTCGGCCTTTCGCAGATTCGTGTGGGTAATTCTCGCGCGGAATCGAATCGTCAAGCTGTCGTGGAATAGCGCAGGCCGTTAGGCCGAGCATATGCCGCGAAAGCAGATTGACGAGGTGATTCAGCGCAAATAGCCTGTGGTTCGGGGAAAGTAAGGGCGTTAACGCCCGCCTTTCCCCCGAGCCACGTGGCGGCGAACGCCGGGGTGTCGGGGGCGGAGCCCCTGACGGAATGATTCCACTTAGCCATGCACTTACCCACTCAAAGCTGCGAAGAGCCTGAAATTCTGAGGTCTCCTGTTCACCTCCGCCCGCCCTGGTCCGGGACTGCGAAGATGACTTCCTCAATTTTCATGGTATAACCTTCGATACGTAAGTACAGCACCTCTCATCGCAAACATGATCCGCCTCACCTGCGCCGTCCTGCTGGCCGTTCTCGCCCTGCAGTGCGCACCGGCTCTGGCCGGGACTACTGTGCGCATCGCCGTCACGTCGGGCGGGCACGGCACCACCTCGCTCAACCCGCTCGACCGGTCCGTCAAGGCGCTCGAGGCAAGATTCGGCCCCTCGAACGTTACGATCCGCGATCGCGTCCCGCTCACGGAGCTCGGTCACATGCTCGAGCGCGGCGAGGTCGACTACTTCATTTCCACGTCGGGCGTCTCGCGCCGCAACCTGTCCGAAGGCTCGCGCGACCTCCTCACCATCACCGACAGCCGCTTTCCCGACCCGAACAAGTCCTACGGCTCGCTCTTCTTCACCCGCCGGGACAGCGGAATCAAACGCCTCAAGGACATGCGCGGGCGCACTCTGGTCGCCAACCATCCGAACGGACCGTACAGCTACCTCGTCGGCATGGGCGAAATCGAACGGGCAGGCTACGATGCGACCGCCTTCTTCAAGTCACAGCGCTTTCTGATGCAATCCGCCGAGGACGTCGTTCAGGCCGTGCTCGACGGACGCGCCGACGTCGGCGTTGTTGCGAGCTGCATTCTCGAGGACTTCTTCCCTGCGGACTCCGAGGCCCGGCGCAAACTCGAGCCCGTGGCCCTCAAGGCGACCACCCCCTGCATGCGCTCAACGGACCAGCATCCCAACTGGACGCTTTCGGCCGTGCGCGGCGCGGATCCCGAGACGACACGCGAAGTCGTGCTCACGCTCCTAGGCATGCCCGCATCACCCGATGGCGTGCGCTGGAGCATCACCACCGACTTTCAGAGCACCGACCGCGTCTTCAAGGCCTTCCGCACGGGCGTCTACGACGTCATGAACGAAAGAAGCTTCAGCGACTTCGTCGAAAAGTACTGGCTCTTCGCCGCCGTGCCTCTCGCCGCGGCCTTCCTCTGCTTCGGCTTTGCAGCCCTATTGCGCCGCATGGTCGAGATCAGGACCCGTGAGCTCAAGCGAACGCTGGAAAACGAGCGGCGCCTGCGCCGCGAGGCCCTGGAGTCGGAAGAACGCTACAGGCGTCTTCTGCGCGTCGGACTTCTCGGACAGCTGAGCACGATGTTCGCGCACGAAATCCGACAGCCCGTCGGCGCCATCCTCGCCTACGTCCAGGGACTGCGAAACTTCTGCGCCTCGGGCTCGCTCACGCCCGAAATATCCGAGGGCGTCCTCGCGAAGATCAACGCACAAGCCGAAAGAGTGGCTGACATCGTCGAACGCGTGAGGCTCTATGCAAGAACCGATGCCGTCGACCGCATCACGACCGATCTGCGCGACGTGGTCGAAGAGGCCGTCGGCCTCTTCAAGCGCAACACGCGCTTTGAGGGAGAGATCATTCTGGAGCCGCCCGCACCGTCCGAAAAGTTCACCGTTCGAGTCTCCTCCCTTGAAATCAGCATCGCGCTGCACAACCTAATGCAGAATGCCGTCGACGCTCTCGCCTCTGCAGGCATCGCAGATCCGAGGATAACGATCCGCATCGAGTGCACGGAGGAGAGGCTTGTGGTCGTCGTCTCCGACAACGGCCCGCAGCTCACGCAGGATGAAGTCGCCCGCATGACGGCGCCCCTGCACACGACCAAGTCCTCGGGCATGGGACTCGGCCTGATTCTTGTAAACTCCATCGCAACCGGCCATGGCGGCCATCTCAGGCTGTCTCCCGCCGCTTGCGGCGGCCTTGAGGCACGACTGATCCTTCCTCACGCAGGCGAACATGATTGAAAAAACGCAGATGCTCATCCGAATCGTCGACGATGACGAACCTTTTGCAGACGCGATCTGCTTTCTTTTGCTGAGCAAGGGACTCAGAGCCGTCGTTCATGCGTCGGCCGAGAAGTTCCTCGAAGAGGACGATCCGTCCGTTCCGGGCTGCCTCATCCTGGACTATCAGATGCCCGAACTCAACGGCATCGAAACCCAGCGAAAGCTGCTCGACAAGGGCTGGCGCTGGCCCGTCGTCTTCATGACGGCCCATGCCGACGTCGACATGGCAGTCACTGCTTTCAAGCAGGGCGCCTTCGACCTTCTTCGAAAGCCCGTTGCGCCCGACGTCCTCATCGCCGCAGTCGAGAGCAGCCTCGAGAAGGTCCGCGCAGGCATGCAACACCACCACGACGAAGTCTGCGGCCTCTTCGAAGGACTCACCAATCGAGAACGCCAGATCGTGAAGCTCGCCGCCGCTGGTCTCGCCAACCAGCAGATCGCCGACCGTCTAGGCATCAGCGAGCGCACCGTGGAAGCCCATCGCTCCGCAGCCTACCGTTGCCTGAACGTCAAATGCCTGGAGGAACTCCAGGCATTCATCAGGGATATGGACGACTGAACGTCCGGAATCAGCAGGCGTCCGCCCGCTCAAACAGCATTGCGTCCGACTTCATCGTGCGAAGGAGCATCGCCAGAACGTCTCCGACGGCCCCCGTCTCCAGCCCCTGCAGTTCATGCGCGACGGTCGAGGCAAGCGGGATCAAGCATGCGGTCAGAAACTCCCGCTGCTTTCCTGCGGGCGCCTTCGTCTGCGCGAGGAGCGACATGAACGCAAGCTCCACGCCCAGCGAGTCCGCAAAGGGCGCGTCCGCCTCGGATGGAAGAAAGCCGAAGGCCCTGTAGGCTTCAAGCATGCGACGGCAATCGGCCCCGCACATCATGCGGTGCTCGCCCGTGTAGGCCGAGGCGCAAAGCGGCACGGTTCTTTCGCCAACGCCCTGAAAAAGCCTCGCATACAGCCTGTCCATGACGATGGGCTCGGGCAGCGCCTCGGGCGCGGGCCCGGACGTCATTTCAAGCAGGGCCTCGACACCCGTCTGATAGCGGACCAACTCGGACCAGTTGCCGGCAAAACCCGAAGAGCCGTTGCCGGAGAAGAAGTCGGCATATGCGCCGTAGACCTGCGCACGGGATTCGGCGAGATCGTTCACAAGATTGAATTCGTCGGACATGGGGCTCCTCAAGTGTCAAGCATTCTTCTTGCATTTTAGGCTGCAGGATACGTAGGTACAGCCCGCCCCTCCCGGACAACGTGTTCTCCGTCGAGCATGCTGTGCAAGCCGCACCACCCGCACGGGGATTTCCTGAAAGGGCCTGCATTCCACACCGCCATTTTCGAAAACAGAGAATCGCGCTTTTTCATAGCACCTTCCAAACCGTCACCTGACGCCGTTCTGCTTCAAACACCATGGCAACGCGAATCAACTGCTTTCCGTGCAACGTATTCCCGTAATCCCTTTGAAGAATTTGATCGACCGCTTCCCGGCAAAGCTCGTTCGGATCAACACCATTTCTGGCGAACTTGAATTCGAATACCTAATGCTTGTCTCCAACTTCCACCTCCATGTCGCTTCTCCCCCTCGCCGTATGCACCTCAACTTGAGGGCGCAACGAAAGGCCGATCATGAGGATCTGCATGCAGCCTTGTAAAGACGCTTCATCACGAATCGGATAATTCTGATAATCCAATGAATGAAACACGCCATTGACGAAATCCATCACTTTGTCGACCTCGCCGCGCATCAAGTTCGTCAACAACTTCTGAACCGTAAACTGCTCGTCACTCACCATCACCTTCGCATAGAGCAACGCCATGGAGGCAGCCACTTCTCGGTTCGGATACCCCAGCAGAAGTCCTCCCCCCTCATCCACCCCACGAATCGTGAGATAGCCGGTCTGATGCAGCAACACATCGACATCCAACTTGTCGTAAGGCGCACTGGACATCAACTGAGACGCATCCATGGAGACTGTTTCCAGAAAATCCAGCGGTTTGTTCAACTTCCGCATTGCGAGATAGTTCATCAAAACGTTCGGTTGTCCTCCGGACTGAAACCAGTAATTTTCAAACTGAAAACGCTTGCTGCCCAGATAATTCAATACTGACCACGGACAATAAACGTGCGTTTTACATTCCTTGTCAAAAGAAAAGCCGTCATAGTACTCCCGCAAAAGATCCAAAAGTACCTTTGGAGAAACATTCGACTTTTCCGCAGCAACTTCCAAATAATCGCCAAAATATTTCTTGAGCTCGTCTTCGGTATACCCGACCAGCGTTCCATAATCCGGGTCAAGCGAAATATCCGTCAGGTTATTAAAGCCAGAGAAAATGGTTGTATTACTGAGACGCGTAATACCTGTAAAGAACATGAATCGGAAGCAAGTTTCCCTGTTTTTCAGAATCATGAAAAATTCACTCATGATTTTCTGAATCCCAGCAAAGAGCGCTTTGTCATTGAGCACCCGCGTCAACGGAGAATCATACTCGTCGATCAACACAACCAGCGACGAATTCGGAAACATCTTCAGCCAGGAAGAAAACTCATAGCTGAAGGACTTCTCGTTTCCGGACCAAGCAAAGCCATGCTCCTTCAACGTTTCAGTCAACATGGCAAAAAATTTCTCGCGGAAATCTTCAACAGTATCAAAATCGACAATAACTGAAAAGTCTAAATGAAAGACCAAATATGTCGTATCAGTCCATAGCTTTTCGATTGCCAGCCCCTCAAAATCCCGAAGTCCGTTTTCAAAGAGCGTAGCCAAGGTTGACACCAGCAACGATTTGCCGAAACGCCGAGGTCTTGCAAAAAAAACTTTTGTTCTACCTCGCGCGATTTCATTAATCATCGCCGTTTTATCAACATAAATCTGACCATATTCCCGCAATGCTGGAAATGACTGCGTCCCTGTCGACAATTTCGTTCGATCAATCATTTCTTTTTCCCCGAATAACAATCCTTCACATCAGTGAACCCTCCCCGCCCAATTATTAATTGGACGGGGCTTCCCTGCCTTTTACCAGCAAGGACTGCCTGGGCACAGATAGCGGGCAAACTCAGAAATCTGCGCTCACATGGAGCGCAGCTCCGCGTTAACCCGAATTAGAGTGTCCAGGGTGCGTGTGATCCTCGTAGCGCATGACGGAACTTTAGCCGCAATGCGCCGCCATCTCGTTGCCGAAATGGACTTCTCGTACTCCCTGAGGAAGTACCGAGCTCCGATGTTGTACGAAGCTGACAGGTCGCACGAATAGCGCTTCCCCGTCTGGAACGTACACATGCTGTAGTTGTCCGTGTCTCTCGTAACGTCACCGGTTCCGTCAAAGGCCAGCTTCGATGTATTCCAAGAACACACGCGACGAATGCGAGTACCGCAACGATGTGCCTGGTGCTCCACGATCTGCTGGACATACTTGGCACGCCAGTGATGAAGCCGCTGACGCTTGGAGCCACGTTTGCGCCCGGCGAGATCGAGGTGTTCCATGACGATGACGTCGACCTTGAACTCGTTTGCAACCGTCATGATGAAGCCTGCCGTCTTGACGGCGATGTCCTTGTTGACCCCCTTTGCTCTCGCCCAAAGCCTCGGCATGCGTTTTGCGCCGTTGCTTTGAGCTTTCCTGATGCGCCGCAAGGCACGTTCCAAAGAGTCTTGCTCTACCGGCAGCTTCTTAAAACG
>ENA-UERX01000222-UERX01000222.1-human-gut-metagenome-genome-assembly--contig:-NODE-222-length-41872-cov-44.061873_pt1 | contig 41872 bp, 36 predicted proteins | sample MGYA00242992_ERZ507993 | MGnify/ENA primary metagenome ERZ507993 (study PRJEB26167, sample SAMN06115487) | human gut metagenome | host: Homo sapiens | place: China:Chongqing | collected 2015-04-10... | reverse complement strand
CTGTACTTACTCCTGATGAAGTCCTGCGGCTCCCGCTAGATCAGGCGCTCATCATCATCCGTGGCAAGAAGGTTCTGCAAGTAGACAAAATGGATTACTCCAAACACCCGGAAGCCAAGTACCTGCGTTCCTGCAAAGCATCTGCCCATGTACCGGAATGGCGCCGCTTGGAAGAAGAAGCCGCCAAAACACCGCAGCCCGCTCCGAAACCGGCTCCGGCAGCAAAGAAACAGGCAAAGCGCAAAGCCACAAAGCCGGCATCCCCCACAGATAAATCACCCAAAGAGGCTCCGGCTCCCAAATCTGCTGGTACGCCGGAAGGCATTATTACCACAGACAAGGATTCCATCCTGTCTTGAACAAAACTATCAAATTCATAGGAGGTTTTAATCTATGGCAACCAAGAAAAAAGAACTTCTGGAACAGGACGCTCCTGTTACCGAAACCGTTATGTCGGAAGACGAAACTCTGCCGGCCGATACCGCTCAACCTGAATCCCTTCCTGCAGACGCTGGCGATGGTCTGGATTTGAACGAACTGCTGGGGCAGATGGATCAGCCCCTGGAGGACACCTCTGCCGAAGATATGGCTGAAGATCCCCTTCCTGAACTCACCGAGGAGGAAATGTTCGGGGATACACCTGCTGAAACAGACGATCAAAGCGCTGCTCCCACTGATATGCCGGAAGACTCTGATGTGCAGCCGCCTGATGTTTACGAAGATAACGCCGACGCTGTGCAGGAACCCCCTGCACCTCCCAAGCCCAAGCGTACCAGCCGAAAGAAGAAAGAAGCTGCTGCTCCTGAAGAAACTTTTACAGAGGAAGTTCCTGCCGAAACAACAGAGTCGGCGGATACAGCCGAAACCATTTCTGTTGCGGAGGAACCTGCTGTGGAGCCTGACGTTCCTGCCGTGGAGGAAGCTGCCGCTCCTGCACCCACTCCTCCTCCCCGGCGTCAGCCCCGCCCCCAGCGCGGCGAGGCCCCCGTCCTTACCATCCGCAGCCGGGATGATGTTGAGACTGCCGAAGACCGTGATGATGTAATCTGGCATGAAATCCATAATGCCTACCGCACCCGCAAGATCATCACCGGCAAGCTGGGCGGCATTGAACAGCTGGACAACCGCAAGACGGTGGCAGTTGTGGATTACAAGGGGTTCCGTGTCATTATCCCTATCAAGGAAATGATGATCAATCTGGGTCGCAGCCCTTCCGGTCAGGAATACGCTGACCTTATGCTGCGCCAAAATAAGATCCTTGGCAACATGCTCGGTGCTGACATTGACTTCATCGTGCGTGGTATCGACTCCAAGACCCGCAGCGTAGTTGCCAGCCGCAAGGAGGCCATGCTGCGCAAACGCCAGATTTTCTATTTGGATACGGATGCTGCCGGTATGTACCGTGTCTATGAGGGGCGCATCGTCCAGGCGCGTGTGATTGCAGTGGCCGAAAAGGTTGTGCGCGTGGAAGTCTTCGGCGTTGAAACCTCCATCCTTGCCCGTGACCTTGCCTGGGACTGGATCGGTGACGCCCATGAGCGTTTTTCCGTAGGCGATGAGGTTCTGGTCCGTATTCTCAGTGTGCGGCGCAACAGTCTGGAGGACTTGGGCATCAAGGCTGACATCAAGAGTATTTCCGAGAACACCGACAGGGACAACCTGCAGAAGTGCCGTATCCAGGGCAAGTATGCCGGCCGTGTCACAGATGTCCACAAGGGCGTTGTCTATGTGCGCCTCTCCAATGGCGTCAATGCGGTAGCCCACTCCTGCTATGACTACCGGATGCCCGGCAAAAAGGAAGCAAACCTTGCCAAGAACAGCGGGATGTACACCATCGCTGGTCCCTTCGAGCTGGTGCAGGGCGGCACGGGCGCGCTGCTGTTCGACCCCATCTATACCTATAGTGAAAAGGGAGAGCGCTCGTTCTGGGGCTTCTCCATCCTTGTTTTACAGTGGGACGACTTCATTGAGGAGGTCGAGCTGGACAAGATGGAGGATGCTGGCTACCGGTATCAAATCTGGAAAAAAGACCCCTATACCGGCGAAAAGATCGTCATCGCGGAGAGCGAAGAGGATTTCCCCGGCAATGCGCTGGAAGTTGCGTGCAGCGTCCCCAACGATACATGGTATTTTGAAATCATCCCGAAGGCCGGGTGGTTCTCGAACCAGCAGCTCTTGCTGGGCATCGTCATCGCCACCATCATTGGCATGATGGCGGCCTATGCCTGCTGGGAGCTCATGAACCGGCACCAGAAGGACCTGCAGCACGAAGCGGCCCTTGAAAAGTCTGCGCAGGAGGCCCGGGCAGCCAACGAGGCAAAGACCCGCTTCCTGTTCAATATGAGCCATGACATCCGCACCCCGATGAACGCCATCATCGGCTTTTCGGAGCTTCTGGAAAAGCACATCGACGAGAAGGACAAGGTGCTGGATTACACCGAGAAGATACGCTCGTCCAGCGCATTTCTGCTCTCGCTCATCAACTATGTGCTGGAAATGGCCCGCATCGAAAGCGGCAAGGCCGTGCTGAAAGAAGAAACCGGCGACCTGTGCGCGCTGATGCAGACTCTCTCAGACGTATTTGAGCCCTCTGTCCAGCAGAAAAAGCTGACCTGCACCTACCATACGGATGTCGAACATCCCTATATTGTGAGCGACCGCACCAAAGTGCGGGAGATATTGCTGAATGTCATCAGCAACGCCATCAAGTATACGCCCGAGGGCGGACATATTGCGGTGTCGGTAAAAGAACTGCCGTCTGAGAAGCCGAAGACGGGCCGCTATACCTTTACTGTTCAGGACGACGGCATCGGCATGAGCGAGGAGTATCTGCCCCATATCTTCGAGGAGTTCACCCGTGAGCATACCAGCACCGAGAGCAAAGTCATCGGCACCGGCCTCGGCCTGCCCATCGTGAAGGCTCTCGTGGAGTGGATGCACGGCAGCATCGACGTGCAGAGCAAGCTGGGCGCAGGAACCACTGTGACCATCACTCTTGGGTTCCCACTGGCGGATGAGGCCCAGAAGAGCGTAGAGGAGCAGGACGCAGAGGGCGACGCGGCCCAGCTCAAGGGCTGCCGCATCCTGCTGGCCGAGGACAACGACCTCAACGCAGAGATCGTCGTGACCATTCTGGAAGAGAGCGGCCTTACCGTGGAGCGCACTGCCGACGGTGAACTCTGCATCGAGGCACTCAAAGCCCACCCGGCGGGCTATTATGATGCCATCCTCATGGACATCCAGATGCCCAACATGGACGGCTATCAGGCGACGAAGCTCATCCGCAATCTGTCGGGCAATTACCGCACCATCCCCATCATCGCCATGACGGCCAACGCCTTCGACGAAGACCGCCAGAAAGCCCTCTCCGTCGGCATGGACGCCCATCTGGCAAAGCCTGTTGATGTGAAGCGGCTGTTTGGGACGCTGCGGAAAGTGATAAGATAAGCATATCATTTCATCAATAACAAAAAGAACCCCAGCCTAAGCCGGGGTTCTTTTTGTTATGGGCCAGGCAGGACTTGAACCCGCGACCAAGCGGTTATGAGCCGCCAGCTCTGACCAACTGAGCTACTGGCCCACGAAGACGGCGGTCTGCCGCACATGGACTAACTATAAGTATACCAAAAAATCAGAAAAAAGCAAATCCTTTTGCCGGAATTATTTTGTGCGGCGGGCGTCGAATTTGCGCAGCATGAACTCGTCCAGCATCGCGGGCTGGAACAGCGGCTCTTTGTAGCCAAAAGCTTCCCGGATGAAGATGAGGGTCACGATGGTCTGGCGGCCCGGGTCGAACCGGAGGGTGTAGAGGGTGTCCAGCGGCTGCTGGGTGGGCTGGTGGAGCGTCAGGTGGAGGGTGAAGCCGCCGTCGTTCTCCCGGCGGCACTCGTAGGCGAAGACATCGTCCGGGCTGTGCTGGTCCAGCCGGTCGAAGCAGTCGTCCAGCGGCAGGTCGGTGCGGAACTCGGACAGGCCGCTGGGGCCGTACTGGCTGCGGCGGTTCTGGTCTTTCTTAGACAGCAGAAATACGATAAAGCCCAGAATGGCCGCGAGAAGAAGGATGGAAAAAACAGCGTTCATGTGCGCCTCCCGATGGAATTTGTGTCGAGTTTTCCTTATTGTAACACAACACGCCCCAAAATGTGTTATAATATTTGAAAAATTCCAAAAACTGATGGGGAGCCTGCGCCCTTTCTGCGGGCGGGAGGGACGATATGAAACTCAAATTCACGCGAAAGACCTGGTATTTCCTGCTGCTGGCTTCCGCAGCGGCCTCTATGCTCAACGGCTTTGCAGTCCTGAGCGGCACCAGCTTCAGCCTCATCGAGCAGATAGCATTCGCCGCGGCGGGCATCGCGGCCCTTTTCCTCGCGGCGGAAAAAGGCTCGGCAAGCTGGGAAAAACGCAACTTCACCGGCGTGTTCGTGCTGCTGATGGTGAGCTACATGGTCAACGGTTGGGCGGGCTACCTCTGCTCTGCGCTGGCGTGGCCGCTGCTGCTCAGTACTGAGTACAAGCGCGGCATGGCCATCCAGCGCCAGCTGCAGCTGGTGGGTGCCGCCGAAGCGCTCCACCTGTTCTTCCTGCTGATGGCGAAATACGGCGGCATGGCCACGCTGGGTTTCTGGACGAACCTGCTCTGGGTGCTGCTGGCCTGCGCCCGGGGCTGGGCGGCACTGAGCCTCTATAAGATGCAGGAGGACGCATGACCCAGCGGCGGAGAAGACGCCGCGCCCAGCGGGGCCGGTTCGGGCGGCGGGCGTTCCTGGCTGGGGCCGGCTGTGCCGCGCTGGCCGGGGCAGCGGTGCTGCTGGGTCGGGGCCAGACGGCCTCGGCGTCGTCGGTGCCGCCGACGGATAAAGCAGAGCCAAACGCCGCTCTGCCCTCGGGTGAATGGCGGGCCGTCTGGGTGAGCTATCTGGAATGGGCCGGGATGGACTTTTCCTCCGAAGAAGCCTTCCGTGCCGGTGCGGCGGAGCTGATGGACAACTGTCTGTCCATCGGGCTGAACACCGTCATCGCGCAGGTGCGGCCTTTCGGGGACGCGCTTTACAGGAGCACCCTGTTCCCGTGGAGCCATCTCTGCACCGGCGAGCAGGGGCAGGACCCCAGCTTCGACCCGCTGGACGTCCTCATCACCGAAGCACACAGCCGGGGCCTTTCGCTGGAAGCGTGGGTGAACCCCTACCGCCTCCGCTCCTCGGCGAAGATGCCGCCCGCACTGGCGGAAAATAACCTTGCCAATGTACATCCCGAGTGGGTCTGCGCCGTGGGTGAGGGGCTGTACCTGAACCCGGCTATCCCGGAAGCCGCAGACTATGTGGTGAAGGGCGTGGCCGAGCTGGTGCAGAACTACGCTGTGGACGGCATCCACTTCGACGACTATTTTTACCCCACGACAGACGCCGCGCTGGACGCGGCCCAGTTCGCCGCCAGCGGCGCGGGGAATCTAGCCGCATGGCGGCGGCAGAACGTCACCGCGCTGGTGAAAGCGGCCCACGACGCCGTCAAAGCCGCCGACGCTACCCTCCGTTTCGGCGTCAGCCCGCAGGGCAACCCCGACAACGACCTCGGCCAGCAGTACAGCGACGTAAAAGCATGGCTGGCCGCCGAGGGCGAAAACGCCGTGGTGGACTACCTCTGCCCGCAGATATACTGGGGCTGCGGCTATACCCTCCAGTCGGGCAGCACCCGCTTCGCCTTCGAGAACATCGTGCCGGAGTGGCTGGCCATGCCCAGGGCGGCATCCACGGCCCTCTACTTCGGGCTGGGGGCCTATCGCATCGGCGAGGGCGACGGCGGTGCCAACGAGGACAGCCAGAGCCAGTGGTGTACGGGCAGCGCTCTTGCCCGGCAGGTGGAAAGTCTGCACAGCCTCGGCGCGGGCGGCTGGGCGCTCTACCGGTACGATTCGCTGTTCCGGTCGGCCCGGCCGGAGCTTGCCGACGCCGAACGTGCGGCGCTGGCCGCTCTGACTACAGCCTGAACTCTTGTATGGGAGCATAAAATGCGGTATACTATATAAATCGTGTAAAACCTCGTGTTAAAACAAAATTTGAGGATAAAAGATCATGAAAAAGATAAAGCGAATCGTCCTGCTCGTCGTGGCGGTGCTGGTACTGCTTGTGGCTGCGTCCGGCGTCAAGACTGTGCTGGACATGAAGAACAGCGCGGACAATGAGGTGCAGGAAGAGGACAGCACCCGCTGGGCCGAACTGACCAGCGACCCGCTGAGCCTCGAGGGCATTGCTGACGCCTCGGCCAAGTATGCCTCGGCGGCGGTGAACGGGAGCCTGAACCTCGTGTTCAACGGCATCTGGAGCCGCCAGACCGATTACTTCACCGTCCCGGGCGGCAGCCTGACTATCACCGGCTACGGCACCGCCGAGGGTACCCAGCGGTACAAGGTGTCCGTCTGGCAGAAGGTGGCCGGCGGCGCACAGTACGTCAACGGAAGCACCTATTATATCAAGACCGATGGTCAGAACTACCGCTGCGTCATCTCCGGGCTGGACCCGGCGGCCAGCTACCGCCTGACCATCTCCTACGATTCCAGCCGTTACTACCTCTATGGCGGACTCAAAGTGGAGGGCATAGGATGAAGACACAGACCAAACATTCGCTCATGCTGATGCTCTGCGCCTTTATCTGGGGTACGGCTTTCGTAGCCCAGAGCGCAGGCTCCGGCATGGGGGCCTATTCCTTCCTCGCAGGGCGCAGCTGGCTGGCTGTCCTTGTGCTGATCCCCACCGTGTTCGCCTTCGACGCCGTGCGCAAAAAACAGGGCCAGCCCTACGGCTGGCCGAAGGAAAAGTCGGAGCGCAAGACCCTGCTGGTGGCGGGCCTCGTCTGCGGCACCTTCCTGTTCGCGGCCTCTGCGGCTCAGCAGATCGGCATCACCATCAACCCGTCCACGGCCAAGGCCGCGTTCCTGACGGCCATGTACGTTGTGATGGTGCCGGTGTTCGGCCTCTTTCTGGGCCGGAAGGGCAGCGCTCAGCTCTGGGCCAGCATGGTCATCGCCGTGGCGGGCCTGTATATGCTCTGCATGAAGAACGGCTTCGGCGGCATTGAGACCAGCGACTGGATACTTCTCAGCTGCGCCGTGCTGTTCAGCTTCCAGATCATGTCCATCGACCACTTTTCGCCGCTTGTGGACGGTGTGCGGCTGAGCCTCATCCAGTTCATCGTGGTGGCTGTGGAGAGCTCTGCGGCGGCGCTGATCTTCGAGACGCCCACGCTGGCAGAGTACGGCGCAAACTTTCTGCCTGTGGTCTACTGCGGCGTCATGTCCAGCGGCGCGGGCTATACGCTTCAAATCCTGGGCCAGAAAGATTTGAACCCCGCCATCGCCAGCCTTATCATGTGCTTGGAAAGCGTATTCAGCGCGCTGGGCGGTTGGCTGCTGCTGGGCCAGAACCTTTCGATGCGGGAGAGCGCAGGCTGCACCCTCATCTTCGCCGCCGTTGTGCTGTCTCAGCTGCCCTTTGCGGAGCTGCGCAGATGCAAAAAGGGCGCGTGATGCTGCGGGCGGCCGGGGGCATCCCCTATGAGCTGACGCGGGGGCGGGTCAAGCGGCTCAACCTCCACGTCCGACGGGACGGCACCGTGGCCCTCAGCATCCCCCTGCGCACGACGCTGGAAGCGGCTGACGCCTACGTCATCGCCGAGGCAGAGTGGATACGGGCTGCACAGGCCCGGCAGGCTGCCCGCGAAAAGCGGCAGGAGGAGCTGCCCGACAAGGCGGCTGCCCTGGCCCACTTCACGGCCATGAGCGACAAGGTCTACCCGGCCTTTGCCGGGGTGCTGGGCGGGCAGAAGCCCACCATCAAAGTGCGCAGCATGACCAGCCGCTGGGGCGTCTGCCACATGGCGAAGCGCCAGATCACCTTCGCGCTCCAGCTCTACAATATGCCCGAGGCGGCACAGATCTATGTGGTAGTGCATGAGTACTGCCACTTTTTGCAGCCCGACCACAGCCCGGCTTTCTGGGCCGAAGTGGCGAAGCTGATGCCGGACTGGAAAGCCCGGCGGGATTTATTAAAATAGGAGAGAAAATCTTTTGGAAAGCGAAAAGACCTCCGGCGGCGATAAATATTCGAAGCTCGCCGGCAATACCATCATCTTTGCCATCAGCAGCTTTTCGTCCAAGCTGCTGACGCTCATCGTCCAGCCCTTCCTGACGTACGCGATGGCCGAGATTTCCGACCTCGGCCTGTCGAAGATTTTGAGTCAGTACGCCAACCTGCTCATCCCCTTTGTGTCGATGGGCATGTCCAACGCCATCATCCGCTTCGGCCTCGACAAGGGCAACAGCGAAAAGCAGGTGTTCACCAACGGCCTGCTCACCATCCTCGGCGGCTTCGGCATCCTCGTGCTCTGCTGGCCGGTGGCGCAGTTTTTGCCCGATATGGCCCAGTACGGCCTGCTCATTTATATTTACGTCCTGATGAGCTGCCTGCGCACCCTCTGCACCCAGTTCGTGCGCAGCCGCCAGTGGAACAAGCTGGTGGCCGTGGACGGTGTGCTCTGCACCGTGGCGACCATGGCGTTTTACGTGCTCTATCTGGTGGGTTTCAAGTGGGGGGCCAACGGCTATCTGCTGGCCATCATCAGCGGCGACTTCGTGAGCGTGCTCTTCCTGATGTTCACCGGCAAGCTCTGGGATTTCATCGAGCTGAAGGGCATCAACAAGACCCTCTGGAAACAGATGCTCCACTTCTCGCTGCCCATGATACCGGCCCAGATAAGCTTCTGGATCATCAACGCATCCGATTTGTTCTTTGTGCGTGAGATGTGCGACGGCCTCGACGGCCACAGCGGCGACGCATGGAGCGGCCTGCTCTCCACCGGCTATTTCCTGCCCACCATCCTCACGACGCTGGGCCTTATCTTCTACGACGCATGGCAGCTGTCGGCTGTCACCGAGGAAGAGGGGAGAGCCAAGTTCTTTACCCAGATCTTCCGCACCTATTCCAGCGTGCTGTTCTGCTGTGCAGCGGGCATCATCTGGCTCTGCCGCCCGGTCATGCACGTCATGAAGTCCAACTACTATTACGCATGGCACTTCGTGCCGTTCCTCGTGCTGGCGTCTACCTGCAGCTGCTTCAACCAGTTCATGAACAGCGTCTATGTCGTGAATAAGAAGTCCCAGCGCAGCATGGTCACCATGATGGCCGGTGCCATCAGCAACTGCCTCATGAACTACTTCTTCATCAAGTGGTGGGGTCCTGTGGGTGCGACCTATGCGTCCTTCCTCGGCCTCGGGCTGGTGTTCACTCTCCGCGCCATGGATGCCCACGGCATGATCGGGATGCATGTCCACCCGGGCCGTGTCCTCGTCAACGCCGCCGCGCTGGTGTTCGAGGCTTTCGTGCTGCTGGCCGAGACGCCGCTGTACGGCCTCTGGACGGGCATCATTACCGCCCTCATCATCCTGTACAACTTCTCCGGTGTCTGGGCCATGGCCCGCATCCTGCTGCCTAAAATTCTGGGCCGCCGGGGCAAGGCCCTTGTGGCTGTCGTGGACGGCTGGGCAGCCAAAAAGTAAAAATGAATCTATAAGCGCTCTGTCAGGCGGCTTTCGGGCCGCCCGGCGGGGCGCTTTTCCGTAGTCCAGAAGAAAAAGCCCCCACATCGTCAGTCCGATGAAGGAGCTTTGGATTCAAAGATGCAGTTGTTTTTCGAGCCAGCCGGCGATGTCCGCAAACACCTCGGCTTTGTTCGTCTCCACCAGCAGCTCGTGGCGGGCGCCGGGGTAGAATTTTGACTCGATCTTCCCGACACCGGCGTCCCGGAGGCTCTGGATGGCCCGCCGGACTCCGGCGGTGCGCTCGCCCACAGGGTCGGCGTCACCGGCGAGGAAGAGAAGGGGCAGGTCCTTTGGCACCCCGGCCAGAACGGCGGGGTCGTACAGCCGCAGGATGCCTGTGAACATGCTGTAGTAGGCGTTCAGGGTGAAGGTGAACATGCAGCGCTCGTCGGCGCGGTACTTGTCCACTTCGGCCTGGTCACGATTGAGCCAGTCCTGAGGCGTGCGGCCCTCAAGACCCCTGTTGTAGCCGAGGAAGGAGAGGTTCGCCACCAGCTTGCTGCGGTGCTCCCAGCCGAAAAAGACGGCCAGCACCCGGCAGAGCGCCCGGGCCGTGGCGACCAGCGCTTTGGGCTGGAAGCCGGTACCCATGATGATGGCTCCGTCAAGCTCATCGCCCCACTCGCAAAGGTACTGCCGGGCGTAGAACGAGCCCATGCTGTGGCCCAGCAGAAAATAGGGGACGCCGGGATAGAGCTGCTTCGTCAGCGCAGTGACAGCGTGGAGGTCGTCGAGGACGGCGCGGTTGCCGTCGGGCTGGGCGAAATAGCCGTAATCTGCCTTGGTGCGGATAGAGCCGCCGTGGCCCAGATGGTCGTGGCCGGTGACGAGGATGCCCCGGGCGGCCAGATACTCGGCCAGAGGCTTGTACCGGTCGATGAACTCCACCATGCCGTGGGAGAGCTGCAGGATGGCCCGCACCTCACCCTCCGGCACACAGCGGAATGCATGGAGCGTCCGGCCCGGTACGCAGGAGGGCAGGGTGAAATCGGTCATCTGACTCATGTGATTCTCCTTTTCCGTTTACAGGGCAGCGATCTTGGCCCGGCAGGCGGGGCAGATGCAGTAACCCTCATACTGGGCCATGTCAGCCGCCAGCTCACCGCAGAAATCGCAGCTTCCGGCGGGACGGTGCTTTTTGAGGATGATCTGATCGCCCTCCACGAAGATCTCGAGCTTCGAGTCCTTGTCGATGTGCATATTGGTGCGCAGCTCCTTGGGGAGGACGATGCGGCCCAGAGAATCGATGCCCCGAACGATGCCAGTTGTTTTCATATTCATTTCTCCTTTTCAGTGTGTCCGGAAAGATGGCAGAATGAGCGTCGTTTACACCGACACAACGCAAAAAATGTTCCTGTGCAGGAAAAACAGGAAAATTCTGTCAACTTCGTGCCTGTTCAGTATACAAAAAGTTGAGCCATTCGTCAATCTAAACGGGCGGATTCGACAAAAACTTCTCAAAGAAGCAAAGAGGGGCCGCTTTCCAGCAGTCCCGTCTCGTTTTTCTGATTCACTTTCCAGTGGCAGGCGTCTGGCGATAGATGCCCAGGCTGTTGTCCGGCATTGGCATCTCCACCCGGGAGGCACGGTCGTTCACGGCCACCATCATCGCGGCCATTGCGGCCAGCACCACGGCAATGATGAGCCACTTTACAAAATTCGGCAGTTTTTTCATTTGTTGCATCCTCAGTTGGCTTTCGGTCGGCAGAGGGTGCGGGCGTGGGCCAGCAGTTCCACCGCCTCCGGCCCGGAAAGCTGTTTCACCCACGCCGGGCGCTCTGCTGCGCCCGGGCCGGTGTTGTCAGCTTCCGCAAAGCTGGCAAGGCCGGTATCGGTGCGGTCATTCCATGCGATAAAACCTTCCGGCGCGATGTGGGCGCCGAGACGGCAGTCCAGCACCGCCGTCTTGCCTTCGGGACGCCACGGACGCCCCAGATAGACACTGCCCGCCGGGCAGTCGGAGACGAAATCGCAGTTCCAGAACACAAAGCCCAGTCCATCGGCTTTGCCCGAAGGAGCTGTGACATAGCTGTGGGGGATGTGGTTGTCCACCGTGCGGATGACACAGTTTTCGAAGAGGGCGTCGCCGCCGCCAAAGATGAAATCAATGTCGCCCGCGATCTCACAGTTGGTGTAGTACTGGGCGGTCGGTTTGCGGGGCGCAAGACCGCGCGGGCCGAGAAAGCCGTCCTTCTCCCGCTCCTTTTCGGGCAGCGGGGCGCAGAAAAGCGTGTCCTGACTGCCCAGCAACTTGACCCGGCGGAACACCGCCCGGGTGCTGTCCACATAGGCCGCGACGGCCTGCCCGGCTTTCGCGCCCGGGCCGGCGTCGTTTTCAATCGTCATGTCCTCCACGCAGAGCGTTTCGCCGCTGAAAAAGGCGGTGTAGCTGCGGAAGGTATGGGTGGGCCGCCCGTCCTTGTGGGGCAGCTTGCCGCCGTCGCCCCACACGAGTTTTGTCTTATCTGCACCCACCCCTCGCAGGGTGATGCAGCGCTTTTCGCAGACCAGCTTTTCTCGGTAAATGCCGGGACCGACCTGCACCAGTGCTTCCTCCTCATAGGGTACGGCCAGCACCGCCTCCGCGATGGACGCGAAGTCGCCGCTGCCGTCCTGTGCAACTGTAACTGTCAGCATATATGTCTCTCCTATAATCGTTCCAGATACTGACAAGTATACCCTCTCGCCGCCTAAAAAGCAACTCAGCTGTTTTCGAGCCGGAGGACAGCGGCGGTAATGTCATCGGGACGGCCCCGCTGGACGGCTCGGGCGCGGGCGGTTTCCACCAGCTTTTTCGCCAGAACGTCGGGCTGTTCTGCCTTGGCAGCGGAGAGTTCCAGCTGCTGCATCACCCAGCCGGGACCGTCCACCAAGAGGCCGTCCGACACCAGCACCACATAGTCCCCTGCCGCCAGATGCACCACCCGGCTCTGTCCGCTGACGCCGCCGAGGATGCCCATCGGCAGGCTGGCTCCGCCCACAGCCCGGGCCTTGCCCCCATGCACGAGGAAGCCCGGGGCCGCACCGGCCTTGAAGAGCCGGGCTGTGCCGGTATAGAGGTCTACGCTCACGAGGTCGAGGGTCGCGCCGCTCTCCTCGTCGCTCTTGAGCGCCAGCGCCACGTTCACGAGCCGGGCCGCAAGCTCTGCGGTAAAGCCCGCTTTGAGCAGGCGTGCCGTCAGCTCTGCGGCGAGGTTGCCGTCTACTGCCGCCGGACGTCCCGTTCCCATGCCGTCGCAGAGTATCATCTGGGCCGCTGCCGCGCTGCAGAACTGCTGGACCGCGTCGCCGGAGATCTCGCCCCGCGCCGCCGCGCCCGCCGTCCCGAATACGGCCCGGAGCAGGGGCTTTTCGGCAAAGAGCAGGGTAGTCATCCCCTTGCAGGAGAGTACCTGCGGCGGCTCGAGGCTGCGGCGGCAGATATGCCCCACCTCCCCGGCCAGAGCGGCCAGCTCTTTTTCATTGAAGCGGGTGCGGGGCAGCGTCACTGCCGCCCGGGTGCGGCCCAAATCGTCCAGCGTCACAGCACATTCCAGCGGCGGCGTCCCCAGCTGGGCGAACAGCGCCGACACCCGGCCAGACTTGTAGGGCTCCGGGCTTCCGGGACGGCCCAGCTGTTCGCTGAGGACGCCCAGTGCATCGGCCACGGCGCTGTACTGTTCAGTGAGGGCCGTCCGCATGGCCTCGGAGTGGACGCGGGCCTCCCGGCGGCTGCGGTAGAGTGCAAACGCCTTGTCCCCCGTCGCGCAGAGCGCCGCCGGGTGGATGCACCGCGCCAGCTGACCAGGCAGAAGTGCCGCTTCCAGATGGCCTTTTTCTTCCAGAATGGGGCGCAGGGCCTCCATTCCTTCCAGCGTGGAGGCGTGCTCCTGCTTCCAGCAGACTTCCCGCCGTCCGCAGTTGGCGCAAAGGCCGTCGTGAATGTTGTCGATGACCCATCGGAACCCCTCGCACCGGCGTGGAAAAGCGTCGTACACCTCGTTCACCGTCTCCGCCAGCGAAGAGAGGCTTTCGGCCACCGCTTCCAGCCGGGTCGCGGCGGCAGAGAGGCGCGGCCGCTCGTCGCCGGGCGGGTCGTCCTCTTTGAGGGCAGGCATCAGCCAGCCCGCAGGCAGCAGGGCGCAGAGCCCCGCACCCGCCCCGGCGCTGAGCAGAAAGCTGAATGCCCCCGCCAGCGGCTGGATGCAGAGCACCCCCGCCACACAGCCGCCCGCATAGGCCGCAAGCCCCTCCACCCGTCGCGCCGGGGCAAGCACTGCCGCAGCGGCACACCCACAGGCAAGCCCGGCGGCGGCAGGCGCAAGGGCAGGGTCTGACGCGGCCAGAGCCGCACCCGTCACCCCGCTGAAAGCCAATGCCTCCAGCGGCAGGCCCTTGCAGCAGAGGGCCAGCTCTGCCGCCGCACAGGCCATCACCCCAGGCAGGAAGAAGCCAAAGCTCATCCCGCCCAGTGCGGCGGCCACAGCGGCAGACAAGATCAGGCCGCCCATGCCCGGTTTTTCGGGCGGGAAGCGCCGCAGGCCGTACCCCGCCGCCGCTGCCAGCAGGGCGTCGCCGCCGCAGAACAGGATGGTCTGAACGCCGTTTTCCTCCCCCGCCGCGAAGCAGACTGCGCTTCCCACCAGTGTGCCGCAGCCAGCCATCACCGCCGGGACGAATCGGCCGGGCCAGAGCCACCGTGCCGCTACCGCCGCACCCAGTGCGCAGAGCAGGCAGACGCTCTCCACGGTCAGCGTTCCGAAACTCCGGGCCAGCACCCCCAGTGCGGCCCCAGCGGCTCCCACAGCGAAGCAGTCCTCCGCAAAGCCCAGCGTCAGCCCCAGCCCGAAAGGCATCAGCGCACCGTACAGCACGGCCCAGCCTCCGGCCAGCCCCAGCAGGAACGCGCTCCCCTGCCGCAGGGCAGGCCGCACTGCCGCCCGCGCCCGGAGCGCACCGTTCACCCGCTTTTTCCCGTCTGTGAGCTGTATCGTCCGAAAAGACACCTGCATGAAAAAATCCCCGCTTTCCGGCGGGGATCTTTTGCAATATCACGCTGTGCTGTTCTGTTTCCCGCGCCTTCTGCGTATACTGTAGCGCAGAGTGCGCGCAGTTTTTGACGGGGTGATGGGATGGGATAAAATCTCAGCAGAAGTAGTGCGCTTCGCCAAAAAAGCTCGTCCATTTTGCGACCACCTCGGCACTTCGCGCCTCAATGATGGCCATGATGTTCCGCAGAATGCGGGGCGGTATCTGCGAATTGTTATTGCTCAGATAGCACTTTCCGGCTCGTGTTATCCATATCTTGGTGGCGTTTGCGCTGGGTGCGCCCTGTGCCACATGAACATGGATAGGCTCCAGCGGCTCGTTCTCATTGGCCCAGAAATAGACCCAGTAAGAGCCTATCTTAAAAACCTGCGGCATTTTCGACCCCTCCCTCTTTGGAGAACTGCAGAATCAGATGAGCCGTAGATTCCACAAGCTCCTGATACCGGGCAATTTCCTCCGGGGTAAAGCCGTTGATGTCTTCCCATTTGTAGTCCGGAAGATAGCAGACAGCAGAATGGAAGCAGTCTTTTGCATCCGGCTTTTCAAAATAGACCTTCACGCGGCCATCCGGGAGCATCTCCGAATGGACGACCTCGGTGTTATCGTCCAACGTCATAAACGGATACATCATACAGACTGCCTCCTCACTTTTTATTATAAGGTATTTCAGCCATTCAGCTTCTCGATAGCGGCCTTCACCCGCTCGAGGGTCGTTTCGCGGCCCATCATGCAGGCGAGGTCGGTGCCGCCGCCGGGGGTACGCTGCTTGCCGGAGAGGGCGATGCCCAGCGGGTAGAGCAGCCAGCCATTCTTCTTGCCCAGCTCCTCGGCCTTGGCCTTGCAGGCGTCGAAGACGGTGTCACGGTCATTGAAGTCCAGTGCCTCGTCGCTCAGCACGGGCAGCAGGGCTTCCAGTGCCTCCTTTGCGGACTCAGGGGTGGTCTTCTGCTTCTTGTTGGTGTAGAGGCTCACGTCATACTCGGGCATGGCGTCGAAGAAATCCAGCTGCTCGGGGATCTCGCCCAGAACCTCGCAGCGGGGCTGCAGGTTTGCACAGAGCAGCTTCTTGTTGATGGGGGTATGGACGGCGCTGTCGATCCAGGGCTCAGCCTTGGCGAGGAACTCCTCGGGGGACAGGCGGCGGATATACTCGGCGTTGATGGCCCGCAGCTTGAGGGGGTCGAAGATGGCGGGAGACTTGGAGATGCCGTCCGGCGTCCAGATCTTGACCAGATCAGCCAGAGAGAAGATCTCCTGCTCGGCGTACTCGCCCTTGGGGCTCCAGCCCAGCAGGCAGATGTAGTTCAGGATAGCCTCGGTCAGGTAGCCCTTTGCAACGAGATCCTGATAGCTGGCGTCGCCGTTGCGCTTGGACAGCTTGTTCTGAGCGTCCTTCATGACCGGCGGGCAGTGGATGTAGTTGGGGATGTTCCAGCCGAAAGCCTGGTACAGCAGGTTATACTTCGGGGTGGAGGACAGATACTCGCTGCCGCGGATGACGTGGGTGATGCCCATGAGGTGGTCGTCCACGACATTTGCGAAGTTGTAGGTGGGCATACCGTCGGTCTTGATGAGGATCTGGTCGTCCATCTCGCTGTTGTTGACCTCGATGTGGCCGTAGACCATATCGTCGAAACCGGTCACGCCCTCGCGGGGGATCTTCTGGCGGATGACATAAGGCTCACCGGCGGCGAGGCGCTTTTCCACCTCTTCCTTGGGCAGGTCGCGGCAGCAGCCATCGTAGTGGGTCATCTCACCGTGGGCGCGCTGCTCGGCGTGGAGGGCTTCCAGACGCTCCTCGGTGCAGAAGCAGTAATATGCCTTGCCCTCAGCCACCAGCTGCTCGGCATACTGCTTGAACATGCCCATGCGCTCGCTCTGAACGTAGGGGCCGACGGGGCCGCCGATGTCCGGGCCTTCGTCCCACAGCAGGCCGGTCTCCCGCAGGGTGTTGTAGATGACATCCACAGCGCCCTCCACGTAGCGGCCCTGGTCGGTGTCCTCGATGCGGAGGATGAAGGTGCCGTCATCGTGCTTGGCCATCAGGTAGGTGTACAGGGCCGTGCGCAGGTTGCCAACGTGCATATAACCCGTAGGCGAGGGAGCAAAACGGGTGCGGATATTATTGTTCGGCATAATGATTTCTCCTTTTAATCTATCATAGGCAAATGAATTGCAAATATCTCTGCCTAAGTTTACCCTCTCCGGCCCTGTTTGTCAACGGAGACAGCAAAGAGAAGCGGCCCCGTTTTTGCATGATACCGCAGTCTCCCGCATATGCTGTACGGACAAATCTGAATGGGTGGGAGGCAAGGGTATGTTTGTGGTCACACTGAGTAAGGCAAGCGTCAAGAAGCTGGGCGTGGGGGCGATGTGCTGTGCGCTGGTGGTGTTCAGCGCCATGCTGGGGCGGTACATCAGTACCCGCTCGGTGGCTGTCGCGGCGGCAAGTAATAAAATCGAGAGTGCGCAGGACATCCAGACCTGGTTCACGGGCTACGGGCTGGACGTGGACGGCGCGTCCATCACCGCCGACAAGGTGAAGATCCCCCGCAAGTGGGACGACAGCTTTTCGGCCTTTAACGGGGTGGTGCAGCAGAGCGGCATGGACCTGGCCCGCTACAAGGGCAAGACGGTGGAGAAGTGGACAGCGCTCATCCCGGCGGCCAGCCGGGGCGATGTGAGCAGCTACGGCGTGCTGCTGGTCTACAAGAAAAAGGCCGTGGGTGCGTATCTGTTGGAAAAGCCCTCCGGCACCGTCACCGGGCTGAAAGACGCCCAGACCGCGATGGCCCTGCAGGAGGCCGAACAGGTGTCCGGCGAGGACTTCAGCGGGGACTGGGGCGAACGGCACGAGGATGAACTGACCGACGGGCAGGCCCAGCAGACCTCGGGCGAAGATTTCAGCGGCGACTGGGGAGAGCGCCACGACGGCGAGCTGGGCGCGGAGGGTCAGGCCCAGCAGACTTCCGGCGAGCCGGACGCTGCACAGGAGCAGCCCGTGCAGTACACCGACCTGCCGCTGGATGCCGAGGGATACCCCGTCGAATAACCGTCATTCTGTACAAAAAAGTGCGATGAAACAGAAAAATTGTGCAGTAGTGGTATTTTTGCAGAAAGATTCTGTTCAATGTTGCTAAAATTTTTGATAAAAAATCGGCAATATGAAAGGGTGAAAAAAGAACGACTAAGGTTTATAATAAAGATAAACATCCAGCAGCCAGAAGGTTCGAGCGCTGCGTCCCGAGGGGTAGGGTGAGCTGCCCAGGAGGACCGGATGAAGTAAGGAGAAAATGATCATGAAGGAATTCCAGTACACCGTTAAGGATGCCTGCGGCATCCACGCCCGTCCCGCCGGTCTGCTCGTCAAGGTGGCCAAGGGCTTTGCCAGCACCGCCACCCTCGAGAAGGGCGGCAAGACCTGCGACCTGCGCAAGCTGATGGCCCTGATGGGCATGGGCGTCAAGCAGGGCGACACCGTTACCATCAAGGTGGAGGGCGACGATGAAGCCGCCTGCGCTGAAGCTATCCAGAAATTCCTGAGCGAGAACGTCTGATCGCCCAGCGTGATGAGAAGCCCTTGCGGGGAATGTCCTGCGGGGGTTTTTTGTTACGGAACACAAAACAGCAAGAACAAGGAGAAATTGCAATGCAGGTAGGTACCGGTAAAAGCATCCTGAATGGCATTGCCATCGGAAAGCTGAAGATCTATAAGAAAAAAGATACCGTCATCTCTGCCGCCGAAGTGGCCGACACTGCCTCTGAAGTGGCCCGTTTTGAGGACGCCCGCGCCAAGGCCATCGACCAGCAGACCGCTCTGTACGAGAAGGCTCTGGCCGAGGCCGGCGAGGACATCGCCGAGGTGTTCAACATCCACGCCATGATGCTGGATGACGACGACTTCGTGGACGCCATCAAGGAGATCATCAACGGCCAGCACAAGTGCGCTGAGTACGCCGTCAAGACCGCCGGCGACAATCAGGCCGCCGTATTCGCCGCCATGGATGACCCCTATTTGCAGGCCCGCAGCGCCGACGTCATCGACATTGCACAGGCCATCCTCGACATTTTGCAGGGCGTGGACAATGCTACTTTGCAGGGTACTGAGCCCAGCATCCTCGTAGCCGAGGACCTGGCCCCGTCCGAGACGGTCCGCATGGACAAGAGCCTGCTGCTGGGCTTCATCACCCGGGAGGGCAGCTCCAACAGCCACACCGCCATCCTCGCCCGCAGCATGAACATCCCCGCCCTCATCCAGTGCAAGGACATTCAGGACGACTGGGACGGCAAGATGGCGGTCGTGGACGGCTACAACGCCTGTGTCTACGTTGACCCCACCCCCGACCTGCTCAAGAGCCTGAAAAAGCGCCAGCAGGAAGACCAGAAAAAGCAGGCACTGCTGCAGGAGCTCAAGGGCAAGCCCAACACCACCCTCGACGGCAAGACCATCAACGTCTTTGCCAACATCGGCGGCATGAGCGACGTGGGCGCTGTGCAGCAGAACGACGCCGGCGGCGTCGGCCTCTTCCGCACCGAGTTCGTCTACCTCAACTGCAAGGACTTCCCGACGGAGGACTACCAGTTCGAGGCATACAAGCAGGTGCTCGAGAGCCTTGCACCCCGCAAGGTGGTCGTCCGCACCTGCGACATCGGCGCAGACAAGACCGTGGACTACATGAAGCTCGACCACGAGGAAAACCCCGCGCTGGGCTACCGCGCCATCCGCATCTGCCTGACCCGGAAGGACTTCTTCAAGACCCAGCTGCGCGCCCTGCTCCGCGCTTCCGCTTACGGCAATATGAGCATCATGTTCCCCATGATCACCAGCCTGCGGGAGCTGCAGGACGCCAAGGCCGTGCTGGACGAGTGCCGCGCGGAACTGCGGGCTGAGGGCAAGAAGTTCGACGAGAAGATGGAAGTGGGTACCATGATCGAGACGCCCGCCGCTGTCCTCATCGCCGACGAGCTGGCCGAGGAGTGCGACTTCTTCTCCATCGGCACCAACGATTTGACCCAGTACACCTGCGCTCTGGATCGCCAGAACGCAAAGCTGGAGCCCTTCTTCAACCCGCACCACCCCGCTGTGCTCCGGGCCATCAAGATGACCATCGACGCGGGCCACCGCCACGGCATCTGGGTGGGCATCTGCGGCGAGCTGGGCGCAGACACCGCCCTCACCGAGACGTTCCTGCGGATGGGCGTGGACGAGCTGTCCATGAACGCCAAGAGCGTGCTGCCCGTGCGCAAGATCATCCGCAGCATCGATTTGAGCAAGCCTTCCGATAAGTAAGGCCCTTTGCGCTGAAAACGCCGCCCCCGGCAGGGAACTTCCCCGCCGGGGGCTTTGTATACCCGAAAAATTTTACCGAAATACTTCAAAACCATAAAGTGCAGTGCTATACTGGTAGCATCGAAATACCTGCTGAGAGGGAATTTTATGACACAACTGCTCATCCGCCTGTTCGTCCGGCACCCGGACGATACCAAGAACGCCGCCGTCCGTACGGCCTACGGCAATCTGGCCAGCCTCGTGGGCATGGCCTGCAATCTCCTGCTCTGTCTGGGCAAGCTGGCGGCGGGGACGCTGTTCGGCTCCATCGCCATCATGGCCGACGCCCTGAACAACCTCTCGGACGCCTCGTCCAACGTGGTGAGCCTCGTGGGCTTCCGGCTGGCGGCCAAAGGCCCGGACGAAAAGCACCCCTACGGCCACGCCCGGTATGAGTATCTGGCGGGCCTCGTGGTCTGCGTCACCATCCTCGCCATTGGGCTTTCGCTGCTGAAAGAATCTGTGCTCAAAGTGCTGCATCCGACGGCAGTGGTGTTCAGCTGGCTCAGTGTGGGGGTGCTGGCGGCGTCCATCGGCGTCAAGCTCTGGATGAGCCGCTTCAACAAGACCATCGGCCAGCGCATCAACTCCGAGACTCTGATGGCTACCGCCGCCGACAGCCGGAACGACGTGCTGACCACCAGCGCCGTGCTCCTGTCCACCGTCCTCTCCCACCTGACGGGCTGGGACGTGCTGGACGGCCTCATGGGCGTGGCAGTGGCGGCGTTCATCCTCTGGTCGGGCTGGGGGCTTATGATGGACACCCTCAGCCCCCTGCTGGGCGAAAGCCCCTCGCCGGAGCTGGTGGAGCACATCGAGCACACCGTCATGAGCTACCCGGGAGTGCTGGGCGTCCACGATCTGATGGTCCACGACTACGGCCCGGGGCATCAGTTCGCCTCGCTCCACATCGAGTTCCCCGCCGAGGCTGACCCGCTGGAAGCCCACGACATCATCGACAACATCGAGCGGGATTTTCTGAAAAAAGACCACTTACAGGTCACCATCCACTACGACCCCATCGTGACGTCGGACGCCGCCGTAGGCATCCTGCGGAGCCGTCTGATGGAAAAAGCCCGCCAGATGGACCCTCGTCTGTCCATCCATGACCTGCGCATCGTGCCGGGGGACAGCCACACCAACGTGCTGTTCGACCTCGTGTTCCCGGCGGGCTACACCGGCGACAAGGACGCGCGGCTGGCCGAGATGTGCAATTTCGTCAAGGAGCAGGACCCGAGATACTGCTGTATGGTGAAGGTGGAGCAGAGCTATGCCTCCGCTCTGCCGGAAGAGGATCAATAAGAAAAAGAGGGAAAGTATTATGCTGAACGAGACTTACCGCGCCATGCTGGGCCACAAGAGCGTCATCCGCGAGACTTTCATGTACGGCAAACAGCGCGCCGCCGAGATAGGCTATGAGAACGTGTTCGACTACTCGCTGGGCAACCCCAGCGTCCCCTGCCCGGACAAGTTCACCAAAGCCATGCAGACCCTGCTGACCGAGGAAGAGCCTGTCGCCCTTCACGGCTACTGCCCCAGTCAGGGCGACCCGGGCTTCCGCACCGCCGTTGCGGCCCATCTGGCAAAGACCTTCGGCCTGCCTTATGAGCAGAAGGATATTTTCCCCACCACCGGTGCGGCGGGCGCTATCGCCCACGCCATCCGCGCTGTGACAAAGCCCGGCGACGAGGTGCTGACCTTCGCCCCCTACTTCCCCGAGTACGGCCCTTATGTGGAGGGGACCGGCGCTGTGCTCAAGGTCGTGCCGCCTCAGGCACCGGCGTTCCAGCCGAATCTCGACGCCTTTGAAGAGATGCTGACCGAGAACGTCACCTGCGTCCTCATCAACACCCCGAACAACCCCACCGGCGTCGTCTACTCCGCCGAGACCCTGAGCCGTCTGGCCGACATCCTGACCGAAAAGAGCAAAATTTTCGGCCACAACATCTTCCTCGTCAGCGACGAGCCCTACCGTGACATCGCCTTCGACGGCAAAAAGGTGCCTTACCCGGCAGCGTTCTATCCCCACACCCTGACCTGCTTCTCCTTCTCCAAGAGCCTGAGCCTGCCCGGCGAACGTCTGGGCTATGTGGCCGTCCGGCCCGGCTGCGAGGGCGAAGACGTGCTGGTGGACATGATGGCTCAGATCTCCCGCTTCACCGGCCACAACTGCCCGCCCAGCATCATCCAGAAAGCCACTGCCGAGTGCCTCGACGTCACCAGTGATCTGTCGGTCTACGAGACGAACATGAACCTGCTGTACGATAAGCTCACCGAGCTGGGCTTTGAGGTGGAGCGCCCCGGCGGCACATTTTATATCTTCCCGAAGGCGCTGGAAGAGGACGCCAACGCTTTCTGCCTCAAGGCCCGGGAGTTCGATCTGCTGCTGGTCCCCAGCGACACTTTCGGCGTCAAGGGCTATGTCCGCTTTGCCTACTGCATCGACACCGAGAAGGTGAAGCGCAGCCTGCCCGCACTGGAAAAGCTGGCCGCAGCCTATAAAAAGTGAATGTGAGGTAGTTCCATGCATCCGCTCCCCGAATATCCCCGCCCGAGTATGCGCCGGGACAGCTACGTCAACCTGAACGGCCCGTGGGACTACGCCATCACCCAGAGCTCGGAGTTCCCGGCAAAGTGGGACGGCGCTATCCTCGTACCCTATTCGCCCGAGGCGAAAGCCTCCGGCGTGGGCCGGACGCTGCAGCCCGGCCAGTGGCTCCACTACCACCGCACCTTCACGCCCCCGGCGGGCGAGGGCGGGCGCGTCCTGCTCCACTTCGGGGCGGTGGACTACGCCTGCGCGGTGGAGGTCAATGGCCGTCTGGCCGGGGGACACCGGGGCGGCTACTGGCCCTTTACGCTGGACATCACCGACCTGCTCCGCCCGCAGGGGCATAACACCCTCTGGGTGGCGGTGCAGGACCCCACCGGCACCGGCACCCAGGCGAGAGGCAAGCAGACCCTCCGGCCCGGCGGGATGTTCTACCCGGCCCAGAGCGGCATCTGGCAGACGGTCTGGCTGGAGCGGGTGCCGGAAAATTACATTGATACGTTGACCGTCACCCCGGACTACGACGCCCGGACCGTGACCGTGAAAGTCCATACCTCGAAGCCCGGCGGCGCGGTGAACCTCTGGGCCGTGGTGCGGGCCGGCGGCGTGACCATCGCCGAGGACTGGGGCAGCGACGAGGCCGACCGGGACGGCGAAGTGACCCTGAACATCGCCGAAGAGCATTTCTTCCCGTGGAGCCCCGACAGCCCCTTCCTCTATGATTTGACCGTCGGCACGACCCAGGGCGAAGAAGAGGGCTTCGACACCGTCCACAGCTATTTTGCCCTCCGCAAGTGGGAATGCAAAGAGGATGCAAAGGGCATCCGGCGGTTTTTCCTGAACGATAGACCCATCCTGCTCAACGGCCTGCTGGACCAGGGCTATTGGCCCGACGGCCTCTACACCCCGCCCTCCGACGCCGCCGTGGAGCACGAACTGCACACCGTGCGGGAGCTGGGCTTCAACCTGCTGCGCAAGCACGCCAAAATCGAGCCGGAGCGCTGGTACTACCACTGCGATAAACTGGGCATCATCGTCTGGCAGGATATGGTCAACGGCGGCGGAGCCTACCCGATGTGGTACGTCACCTACCTGACCAACGCCTTACAGCCCCTGATGCGCCGCGCCCCGGACGGGAAGCTGCTGTGGGGTTTTCTGGGCCGGGGCAGCGCCCACAGCCGGGAGGAGTACGCCCGGGAGCTGGCCGACACGGTAGCCGCGCTGGGTCGGCACCCCTGCATCGGGTGCTGGGTGCCGTTCAACGAGGGATGGGGGCAGTTCGACGCGCGGAAAGCCACCGAGACCCTCCGCGCCCTCGACCCGTCCCGTCCGGTGGACGAGGCCAGCGGCTGGTTCGACCGGGGCGGGGGAGATGTGCATTCCATCCACAACTACTTCTATCCGCTCCGCATCCGCCCGAACGTGCGCACGGTGGCCCTCAGCGAGTACGGCGGCATTGCATGGCCCATGCCCGGCCATGAGCCGCCCCGGAAGACCTACGGCTACGGCACGGCCAGAAGCCGGGCAGAGCTGACGGAGCGCTACTGCGATCTGCAGCGCAAGACGGTGCTCCCGCAGCTGAAAAAGGGCCTCTCGGCGCTGGTGTACACCCAGCTGACCGATGTGGAGGACGAGGTGAACGGCCTGTTCACCTACGACCGCACGGCCATCAAACCCGATGCCGCCGCCGTCCGCGCCGTCAACGAGGCGCTGGAGGCGGAGTTTGAAAAGGCAGTAAAAGCATGAACGGGCTTTCGGCCATTTTCCCCTGTGCAGACAGAGCGGCTGCCCTTATTATAAGGGTAAGGCAAAGGGCGGCTTTTGAGGATCTTTGGCACAAATTTTGGCACGGATGAATGTTTAACGGGCAGTTTGCTATTTTTCACGGCTCCCGATTGGACAAAATGCCGAAAACAATACCGTATCTTGACAATCTTGTGAAAATGCACTATACTGAACCCATCGAGACAGACCACGAAGTTCTTGTAGTGGTTTGCCGAAATAAAAAATATTTTTTATTGGAGGAATATCACTATGAAAATGTTCAAGAAGATCATGGCTGTTGCTCTGACTGCTGTCATGGCTGTCTCCATGCTGACTGGCTGCGCTATTGGCGATGCTGTCCACGAGAAGCAGCTGCTGAACGCTCTGAATGACGCTGGTACCACCACCAAGGTCAATGGCGCCTTCCATAAGTATGTCAAGGACAACAAGGTCACTGTTGACGGTGTCGAGTATAAGCTGTCTGAGAAGGCTAGTGCAGTTGCTAAGGAGCTGGCTGCTACCAAGACCGAGAAGAACGATGTTCTTAAGACCGGTGCCGTTAAGGACCTCACTGCTCAGTATGGCGAAAGCAAGTATGTTATTGCTGCAGTTGTCGTTCCTACCAGCGGTGATTACAAGTGGAACAAGCTGGCTGGTGAGGTGAATGGGATTCTGGGCAACGGCTATTCTGCAACTGCCGCTGGCAAGGACGTCAAGGAAGTCAGCGTCGCTATGGAGACCAGAACCACCAAGAAGGCTGATACCAACGGCAAAGAGTATGACTTTATTGTCATCGTCGCTAAGGCCTAATTGCTTGACTCTTAAAAAGTAATTACAGGCACACGGCCTGTAATGATAAACATTATATGTTCGCGCATGTAGTGATTTATCTCACATAGTCTGGGGGCGAGGTTCCGCAAGGGGCCTCGCCCTTAGGCTTTTTATAGGTGCTGGGCTATTGACATTGGAGAACGATTCCTCTATAATCAAGGTGTAGACCAGTTAAAGATGCATGAACTGGAAAATAATGGAAACTCAAAAGCGCAAAAACTGCCCGTTTTGAGATGCCGCAGAAGGCGAAAATGACGCCGGAATATAAGAAAAATGATGCATCTGCATTGTTTTTAAGGGAATGGATAAAAACGTCGGATTGCATCAGAATGCGTTAGAAAGCGTCGGACCACCCGCCCCAGCCTGAAAAGGCCGAAGCGGGCGGTCCGTTTTTATCTTTTGTATTCTGAAAGTTCTGGCGCTTGACAATCCGCGCACGGCTGTCTATAATAAAGATAAGGAAAGGCGCTATCCGTGCAAACGGCTAGCTCCTCACCAGTCAAGCATTACAAAAGTAATGACCGTCACCGAGTTGGGGAACTGTGGGCGGTCATTTCTTTTTGTGCTTTTTCCTTTTGCTGCCATAAGAATCATCCTTTTTCCGGTCGTCCATCAGATGTACAACACTTACGAGAAGTGCCAACAGTGCGATGATCGTCTGGAAAAGCAATAGAATTTCCGATGTAGTCATAAGGCATCCCTCCCTTCGCTGTGAGCGTCGGGAGCGGAACTCCAAAAAGTTGCCCTCCCGCGCCTGCTTTGCTCCGAAGAGCAAGACAGCGAGACCGGTGAGAAGCAATAGCCGCCTGCGTTTGGTTGGATAGCGCCTTTCTGCTAAGAGGATACCATAAAAACCGACAAAAAGCAACGCCGCACGAACGATGCCCGCGCGGCGCTGGGAGCAGAATTTGAGAAGGTAGGATAGCTATATTCTTGTGCTTGACAATCCGCGCACGGCTGTCTATAATAAAGATAAGGAAAGGCGCTGGCTGCACAGTGGTCAGCTCCCTCTCTCAGTGTCACATTTTGAGAAACATGACCGCCGGAGTTTGGAAGACTATAGGGGCGGTCATTTTTCTTGCCATTTTATTTTTTGATATAGTGTTTTGCGTGATGCATATCCCGAAAAAAGACTTGGGCAATCGTCCAAGTGATTTTGGCAGTGCCAAGGATGACAGTGGCCAGAAGGCCGAGCAGAGCAATAACAGTATTCAAAATTTCCATAGTGGAATCCTCCCTTAGATTTTCATGTAGAAACATTCGAACCGTCAGGAGGATGACAAAAAATTGAACTTCCTCCTGACGCGGCACAATGTGACGCGAGGGAGGGAGCATGACCGCTGCACTTGCAGGACAGCGCCTTTCTGCTAAGAGGATACCATAAAAACCGACAAAAAGCAACGCCGCACGATGCATATCCGCGCGCGGCGCCGGAAGCGGAATTTGAAAAGCAGTATGATAACAGAAAAGCTCCGGGGACCAACAGTTTCCCGGAGCTTTTGTATTATTTTTGAGGAAAATTACTTCTCGTTCTTGATTTTGGAAGCCGGCATCTTCTTCATGGCGGCAGAATTCAGAGCGTGGGACAGCTGGGCGCCATAAGACTGAATGCTGTCCTGCAGCTCGCCGCTCTTCATGTCGGAGAGGGCCTGTGCGCGGAGGCTGTCCAGCGTGTCAGCGTCCAGCGGGTCGAGACGGATGAGCATCATCAGCGCATAGCTGGAATACTGCACGGCAGCGGCCTCGCCGGACTTGAGAGCGCGGACAGCGTCGGCGGTGCCTTCCTCGGAGAAGGTGGCGTCGATGTTGTCAGAACCCAGCAGAGCAGTGGAGAGAGAAGAAGCGTCGGAAGAGGGCTCGCCATCCAGCACCGCGTAGATGTCGGGCAGGGCAGCGGCGACGGCGGCGCTGAAAGCGGAGGTCTGGGCGCTGGCTCCATCGGGGGTGGCAGCGTTGCAGCTCTCGGCGGCGGTCTGGGCCAGCTCAAGCATCTGGGCGCTCTGGTCGTCATCAGCAAAAGCGAAGGTGCTGGTGTTGTAGAGCGGCACGACCACATAGCGGATGTAGACCATCTCGTCCTCGAGGTGGCTGGTCAGCTCTGCGTCGGAGACGGGGGTCTCGCCGTCGGTGCCGTAGCACATCTCGAGCAGGTCGTTGCTCTTGATGAGGATGCGCTCGAACCGCTTGAGGGTGTCGAGGCCGATGCCGTTGGCCTTATAGAGGTCGCCGTTCTGCTCCATCAGCTGGGAGGCGTAGCTGTCGGCCTGCGTCTCCTCGTCGGGGGTCAGCACGCCGCCCAGCTCATCGAAACGAGTCTCGATGGCGGCGTAGGACTCGAGGTTCTCGAGGGTCTTCTGGGCCACATAGTCGCTGACCACGGCGGTCTCGCCGGTGGCGTCATCGACGGTGATGGTGGCCTTGAGGAAGCTGGACACCTTGGTGGCGTCCTGGTCGTCGGAAGCGAGGTCGGCGGCGGTCTGGTAGGCATCGAACTGGGCCAGCAGATAGAGGCCGGAAGAGATGTCCACCTCACCGATGGTGCCTACGGAATCCGGGGTGGAGAGGCTGCAGCCCACGAGGCCGACGGCCAGAGCGAGGGCGCAGACGAGCGCGATGAGTTTCTTTTTCATAAGTGTACTCCTAGTGAATTTATTTTTTGCCGGTGTTTTCCTCCGGCGGGACGGCAAGGATGTCTGCCATCGCCTTGAGGATGCTTTGCAGCAGTTCCAGCGGCTTTTCGTCGGGTTGGAGAGTCACCGAGAGGTAGGGCTTGGTGCCGGCTCCTGCCGTCACCCGGCCATTGAAAGCGATGAGCAGGCCGCGAATCATGGCCACATCCAGCGTCTCCACCTGTAACAGCAGGGTGTCCTTTTTCTGGGTGACTTCGTAGACGCCCACGGCGGCAGCCTGTACGCGCACCAGCGAGACGTTCACGAGGTCGCTGACAGAGGGCGGCGGGTCGCCGTAGCGGTCGATGAGTTCGTCCAGCACGTCGGCGGCGTCTTCGGGGGTCTGGATGGCGGCGATGCGCTTGTAGGCCTCGATGCGGCCCGGGCCGTCGGCAATATACTTTTCCGGGATGAAGGCGTCCACCCGCAGGTCCACGAGGCATTCGCTCTTGTCGCGCTGGATGGGCTCACCCTTGGCCCGGGCGATGGCCTGACCCAGCATCTTGACATAGAGGTCATAGCCGACAGCCTCCATGTGGCCGTGCTGGCTGTGGCCCAGCAGACTGCCTGCGCCGCGAATTTGTAAGTCGCGCATGGCGATGCGGAAGCCGGAGCCGAAGGCCGTGAACTCCCGGATGGCCGAAAGCCGCTTCTGGGCGATGTCGGTGAGGGTCTTGTCCCGCCGGAAGGTGAAGTAGGCGTAGGCTTTCCGGCCCGAGCGGCCTACGCGGCCCCGGATCTGGTACAGCTGGGCCAGACCCATCCGGTCGGCGTCCTCGATGATGAGGGTGTTGCAGTTGCGCACGTCAATGCCCGTCTCGATGAGGGTGGTGCAGACGAGGATGTCGATCTCGCCGTTCAGCAGATGCTGCCAGACGGGGTTCAGCTCTTCCTCAGTCATCTTGCCGTGGGCGATGCCCACCCGCGCTCCCGGCACCATCTGGCTGACATGGGCGGCACAGGACTCGATGTTGTCCACCCGGTTGTGCAGGTAGTAGACCTGACCGCCCCGGGCCAGCTCCTTCTTCATGGCTTCGGCGAGGATGACGTCATTGTATTCCAACACGAACGTCTCCACCGGCTGGCGCTCGATGGGCGGCTGCTCGATGGTGGAGAGGTCGCGGATGCCGCTCATGGCCATGTTCAGGGTGCGGGGGATGGGGGTGGCCGATAGGGTCAGCATGTCCACGCCGATAAAGTTCTCTTTCAGCTTCTCCTTGTGCTTGACGCCGAAACGCTGCTCCTCGTCGATGATGACAAGGCCCAGGTCGTGGAACCGGACGTCCTTGGAGAGCAGGCGGTGGGTGCCGATGACGATGTCCACGCTGCCGGCCTGCAGGCCCCGCAGGGTCTCTTTCTGCTGTTTGGCGGTGCGGAAGCGGGAGAGCAGCCCGACTTTCACCGGGAACGCCTCCATGCGGGAGATGATGCTGTTGTAGTGCTGCCACGCCAGCAGGGTGGTGGGGGCCAGAATGGCGCACTGCTTGCCGCCCATGACGCACTTGAAGGCCGCGCGGAAGGCGACCTCTGTTTTGCCGACGCCCACGTCGCCGCAGAGCAGGCGGTCCATAGGCCAGCCCTTTTCCATGTCCTTCTTGATCTCGGCGGTGGCGGTGAGCTGGTCGTCCGTCTCGTCGTACTCGAAGCGGGACTCGAAATCGCTCTGCCAATCACCGTCGGCGGGGAAGGCGTAGCCCGTGGCCTGACGGCGGCGGGCGTAGAGCTCGATAAGCTCCTGCGCCATCTCTTCGGTGGCCTTTTTGACCTTGGCGCGGGTGCGCTGCCACTCGGTGCCGCCCAGCTTTGCAAGCTTCACCTTTTCCTCGTCGCCGGGGGCGGTGTAGCGGCTCAGCAGATCGAGCTGAGTGACCGGCACATACAGCACGTCGGAGCCGGAATACTGGATTTTCAGATAGTCTTTGATGGCGCCCTGCACCTCGAGACGCTGGATGCCCGCATACATGCCGATGCCGTGGCTCTGGTGGACCACATAGTCGCCGGGCTTGATGTCCGAGAGGCTGGACAGGGCGTTTTTGTTCTTCTTGCGCTTTTTGTTTTCGGCGGCCTCGTCGTCCAGACCGTGACGCCGGGACGAGATGACCGCCACGCGGGCGAACGGGAAGGTGCAGCCCGCCGTGAGGTGGCCGGGCAGTACCTGAACCAGACCTTTCGCGGGCCGGACGTCCCGGCTCATGCTGACGGCATAGCCCTTGTCAGCCAAATCGCGGGTAAGGGCCGCTGCACCCTTGGGCGTGCCGGCGAAAAGGGCCACGGCGTATCCCTGCTGGACCAGCGGGTCGAGGTCTTCCTGCAGGGAAGCGAGGTCGCCGCCCCAGTTGGGGGCCGCGAACGCCTCGGCGTTGATGAGGTCTTTCAGTTTGAACTCGTTCATGCCGCGCAGGAAGTTCTCGCAGAGCAGGGTGCTCTGGTCCTGCGCCGCAATGGCGAGGTCGTCCATCGTCTGGTAGAGCACATCGAGGCCGGGGCAGATGACGCCCTCCTCGAGCAGGCCGGTCAGCTCTTCGCTGCGGCGGAACTCGGTGGCCTTCTGGGCGTCCCGGATGCCGCCCACCTCGTCGAGGATGAAGATGGGGCTGCTCAGGTGGTCGAGCAATGTGGCGGGCGTCTTGTACCGCAGACCGTAGTATTTGTCCATAGCCTCGGGCATGACGCCGCTGTCCAGCTGGGCGAGGTCGGACTCCATGGCCTTTTCGAGGGCGGTGCGGCGCTTGCCGCGGGCTTTCTTCTGGGCGGCGCGGAGGGCCTCCGCCGTGTCGGCGGTGCTGCCGAACAGCACCTCACGGGCGGGGGAAAGATAGATCTTTTCCAGCGCACCGTCCCGCCGCTGGGTGAGCAGGTCGAAGGAGGCGAGAGAGTCTATCTCGTCGTCCCAGTACTCCACACGGGCGGGCTGGCGCATATCGGGGGCGTAGATGTCCACGATGTCGCCCCGGACGCTGAACTGTCCCGGGCCGTCCACCTGACTTCGCCGCACGTATCCGGCGGCGAAGAGCCGCTCCACCAGCGCTTCGCGGTTGTAGACCATGCCGGGCTTGAGGGTGAGGGTGTTCTTCTGGAACTCATCCTGCGGCACAGTGTATTGGAGCAGGGCTTCGGCGGGGACGCAGACGGCGTTCAGCCGTCCGCCCGCCAGTGCGCCCAGCACCGACAGACGCCGGTACTCGTACTCGCGGCCCGCGCCCTCGACGGGGCGGAGCATGAAGTCCCGGGGCGGGAACACTGCCGCCGAGAGCCCCAGCGTCTTGAGGTCGTCGGCAAAATGGGTGGCTTCGGCCTCGCCGGGCGTGACGACGCAGAGGATGCGGCCCGTGTCCTTCTGGAGCGCGGCGTAGAGCAATGCCCGGCCTGCCGGAGGCAGGCCGAACAGCGCCGCCGGGCCGGGGGAGGCGAGGCTGGCCGCTATCTTCTGATATTCAGGGGTGTTTTTCAGGAGCGCTTCGTACATGGTGGACCTCCTTTCAGCCCTCTCAGTCATCGCTGCGCGATGCCAGCTCTCCCATGGGGAGAGCCACTGGCGTGTCGGTCAGGCTTTTGCGAGACAAGAGAGGGTTCTTTTATCGGGAACGGTAGTGCCCTGCTGCCGAGGACAGACTTCCCCCAGAGGGGGAAGATGTCGCGTAAGCGACAAAAAGGGGAATCTGGCGCGTCAGCGCCTGAGAGGGATTACCCGTTATACTTGCTCTGCGCCAGACCCAGCTTGCCGTCCATGATGAGCTTTGCGGCGGCTGCGATGTCGGGGCAGCGGTCGGCGAGGGCCTTGGCGTCGTCGGGCGGGAACTTGCCCAGCACCCAGTCGGCCAAATCGTAGTCCGGGCGGGGCTTTGCGCCCACGCCGATGCGGATGCGGGGGAAGTTCTCGCCGCCGAGATGGGCGATGATACTCTTGAGGCCGTTGTGGCCGCCCGCAGAGCCGGAGGGCCGGATGCGCAGTTTGCCGGGGTTCTGGGTGATGTCGTCGCACAGGACAATGACGTGGTCGGCAGGGATCTTGAAGAAGCCCGCCAGCGGGCCGATGGAGTCGCCCGAGAGGTTCATATAAGTCAGGGGCTTCAGGAGCACGACCTTGTGGCCGTCCACCTCGCCCTGCCCCCACAGGCCCTGAAACTTGGTCTTGGAGACGGAGATGCCCCACTTGCCGGCCAGATAGTCCAGCGCGGCAAAGCCTGCGTTGTGACGGGTGCCGTCGTATTTCGGCTCCGGATTGCCGAGGCCGGCAATGAGCCAGATGTCATTGGTATTCATATGATATATTCTGCCTTTTTTACGTTGGATCTGTTTTCGAACAATATGTTATTATAACATACGCGCGCGCAAAAAGATACACAAAAAACATAAAATGCCCCGGCGCACGGATGCGGAACGTGCGCCGGGGCAGATGGAAAGCGCTGGATGCGGAACCGGCGCTCTGGGCAGAGTCGGAGGGAGAGTAAAAACGGAAAACTTAACCCTGCTCTTTTTCGAGTTTCTGCTTCTTTATAATGTACGCCTCCATTTTCGGTTCAGCCCAGCCGTCGAGGTTGGTCTGACGCTCCCGGGCGATGCCAAGAGCCTGCGGGGGGACGTCTTTGGTGATGGTGCTGCCGGCGGCGGTGTAGGCCCCGTCGCCGATGGTGACGGGGGCGACAAGGTTGGTGTTGCAGCCGATGAAGCAGTAGTCGCCGATCTGAGTGCGGAACTTGTCCTTGCCGTCGTAGTTGCAGGTGACGGTGCCGCAGCCGAAATTACAGTACTTGCCTACATCGCTGTCGCCGATGTAGGTCAGGTGGCTGACGGTGTTGCCCCGGGCAAAGTTGGAGTTCTTCGTCTCGACATAAGCGCCCAGATGCACACCGTAGCCGGTGACGGTGTTGATGCGCACATGGGTGAAGGGGCCGATGTTGTTGTGGGGGCCGAGGTGGCTGCTGTAGACCTGGCTGGCGTTGACGGTGGTGCCTTCGTCCACGGTGCTGTCCTCGATAAGGGTGTTGGGGCCGATGACGCAGCCTGCGCCGATGGCGGTCTTGCCGCGCAGGATGGTGCCTGCGAGGATGACGGCTCCCGGGGCAATGACTACTTCAGAGCCGATCTCCACATTGCGGCTGCGGATGTCCACGCCGTTTGCGATGTGGCGCAGCAGCACCTCTTCGCGCTGGGCCTCGGCAGCGTCGAGCTTTGCCTTTGCGGCAGCCAGTGCGGATGCATCAATATTCTGCATAGAGAAAAACCTCCTCCAAAACCGCCTCTCGCAGAAGCTGTGCAGACCCCTGCGGAAGAGGAAATGTTGTATCCAAGATAGAAGAAATTCGGAAAGACGGAAGACAAACAAGAACGGCAATAAGTTTAATGGATGGAAAGTTGTATCCAACTGCCCAAAAACGGCGTCAGAACTCAAAAATCCTCTTCAAATCTTTCCCATTTTATATTACCCAAAAAGTGAGTAAAATGCAAGGGTTTGCACAAAAAATATCAAACAAATTCGGTGATTTGCCCGATGGAATAGACGTGAAATTTTGGTATAATAGTTTAGCATTCACAGAGAAATGTTTATCGTATGACAAGACAGAGCAACGATAAGACCGCCGTGCTTCGCGCCAGCGGCCACCATTTGGGAGGTAAACACGCATGAGCAAAAAGTATCTGTACTACTTCAGCGAAGGCAACGATGCCTTTGGCGGCGACAAGGTCACCATGAAGAACATTCTGGGTGGCAAGGGCGCTGGTCTGGCTGAGATGACTGCAGCCGGTATGCCGGTGCCGCAGGGCTTCACCATCACCACCGAGGCCTGCACCCAGTACTACGCAGATGGCCGCCAGATCAACGACGAGATCACCGCTGACATCTTTGAGCACGTCAAGGGCCTCGAGAAAATCACCGGCAAGACCTTCGGCGACAACGAGAACCCGCTGCTGGTCTCCGTCCGTTCCGGCGCACGTCAGTCCATGCCCGGCATGATGGACACCATCCTGAACCTCGGCCTGAACGACGAGGCTGTCGAGGGTCTGGCCAAGAAGACCAACAACCCCCGCTTCGCATATGACTGCTACCGCCGCTTCGTGCAGATGTTCGCCGACGTCGTCATGATGGTCCCGAAGAGCCTGTTCGAGGTCGAGATCGATAAGCTGAAGGAAGCCAAGGGCGTCAAGAATGACGTTGACCTGACTGCTGACGACCTGAAGGAACTGGTCGGCACCTTCAAGAAGATCTACGAGGACAACGAGGGCAAGCCGTTCCCCCAGGACCCCAAGGATCAGCTCATCGAGGCTGTCAAGGCCGTCTTCCGCAGCTGGGACAACCCCCGTGCAAACGTCTATCGTAAGATGAACGAGATCCCCTACGAGTGGGGTACCGCTGTCAACGTCCAGCAGATGGCTTTCGGTAACTCCGGCGACCGCTCCGGCACCGGCGTTGCATTCACCCGTGACCCCGCCACCGGCGCTAAGAAGCTGATGGGCGAGTACCTCATCAATGCACAGGGCGAGGACGTCGTTGCTGGTGTCCGCACTCCGTCTCCCATCAGCCACCTGCACGAGCAGATGCCTGAGGTCTACGACCAGTTCGTTGAGATCGCTACCCGTCTGGAGAACTACTTCCGCGATATGCAGGATATGGAGTTCACCATTGAGGACGGCCACCTGTACATGCTGCAGACCCGTAACGGCAAGCGTACCGCTCAGGCTGCTCTGCAGATCGCATGTGACCTGGTGGACGAGGGCATGATCACCGAGCAGGAGGCTGTCCTGCGCGTGGAGCCCAAGCAGCTGGATACCCTGCTGCATCCCCAGTTCGACGCAGCTGCCCTGAAGGCTGCTGAGGTCGTTGGCAAGGGTCTGGCAGCTTCTCCCGGTTCTGCCTGCGGCCAGATCGTCTTCACCGCCGAAGAGGCTGAGGAGATGGTCAAGTCCGGCAAGATGAAGAAGGTCGTTCTGGTCCGTCTGGAGACCTCTCCCGAGGACATCGTCGGCATGCAGGTGTCTCAGGGCATCCTGACCGTCCGCGGCGGCATGACCAGCCACGCAGCCGTTGTTGCTCGTGGTATGGGTACCTGCTGTGTCTCCGGCTGCGGCAACGACAACGACGTGAAGATCGACGAAGAGGCTAAGACCTTTGAGCTCAACGGCCACAAGTTCGTCGAGGGCGACTGGATCTCCATCGACGGCTCCACTGGTAACATCTACGGCGAGCAGGTCGCTACCGTCGCCGCCACCGGCAACAAGAACTTCAACCGCTTCATGGGTTGGGCAGACGCCGCTCGTCAGCTGCTGGTCATGACCAACGCCGATAACCCGCGCGACGCACAGCAGGCAGTTGACCTGGGTGCTGAGGGCATCGGCCTCTGCCGTACCGAGCATATGTTCTTTGCTGAGGACCGCATCAAGGCTGTCCGTGAGATGATCTGCGCACGTACCGTGGAAGAGCGCGAGGCTGCTCTGGCCAAGGTCGAGCCGTTCCAGCAGGGTGACTTCGAGGCGATGTACCGCATCATGGGTGAGCGCCCGATGACCATCCGTTATCTGGACCCGCCTCTCCACGAGTTCCTGCCCAGCAAGGACGAGGACATCAAGGAGCTGGCTGCCGACATGGGCATGACCTTCGATGACCTGAAGAATGTCGTTGCTTCTCTGCACGAGTTCAACCCCATGATGGGCCATCGTGGCTGCCGTCTGGCTGTCACCTACCCCGAGATCGCAGCAATGCAGACCCGCGCTGTTATCAAGGCAGCTCTGAACGTCTCTGCTGAGACCGGTTACGTCATCACGCCGCACATCATGATCCCGCTGGTCGGCGAGGTCAAGGAGCTGAAGTTCGTCAAGGACGTTGTCGTCAAGGTCGCAGACGAGCTCATCAAGGCTTCCGGCGTTGACATGAAGTATCTGGTCGGTACCATGATCGAGATCCCCCGTGCAGCTCTGACTGCCGGCGAGATCGCCAAGGAAGCTGAGTTCTTCAGCTTCGGCACCAACGACCTGACCCAGATGACCTTCGGCTTCAGCCGTGACGATGCTGCCAAGTTCCTGGGTGCTTACTACGAGAACAAGATCTACGAGAGCGATCCGTTCCAGCATCTGGACCAGGTCGGCGTCGGCAAGCTGGTCAAGATGGCTGCACATGACGGCCGTGAGACCCGTCCCGACCTGGGTCTGGGCATCTGCGGCGAGCACGGCGGTGATCCTTCCAGCGTCGAGTTCTGCCACAATGTTGGTCTGGACTACGTCAGCTGCTCTCCCTTCCGTGTGCCTATCGCACGTCTGGCTGCTGCCCAGGCTGCTATCAAAAATCCCAGAAAGTAAGATTATTGCATGAAGATGCACTAATCCTGCAAAACATGGGAAGATAAGCGTATGATAAACCCTCCCCGGTGAAACTGAATGGTTTTGCCGGGGAGGGTTTTGGTTTAGTCAAGAATTCAATGAATTGAGGATATATAAATGACGGAGCAAGAAAGACAGGGAGGCTGGCAGTTTCCGCCGATTCCTGATGTGGACTGCATAAAATTGACTGGACTTGCCCGGAATACCTATTATAAATATAAGCGGCAGATTCGGGAGGATGCCGAAATGAACGATTGACTTCTATGTAAAAGAAGCCGCTGCAAAAGCGGACAGAAGGAACACGGGACATTCAAAACGAGAATGCCGTGTTCCTTTTTTGTTGCTTGTGGAGGATGGACAACCATACCGTCCAGCCAAATCTGTATAATGAGAGCAGAAAAGTTGATAGAAACATAAGACAGAAGGAGAAGTGCGTATGAGAAAATTTTTGATGGTACTGTTGAGCATTGCATTTGTGCTGAATCTTGCGATTGTGATTGGGCTGATTGGCGGATATGGTTCGCCACGCCGGGCGCTTTACACCATCACAGATGAACTGATGAACAGCGCCTATCGCTTCAAAAGAGGTTGGCAATTTAAGAATAGTCTACCTTGACTTTTTAGGAGATGGACAGGCAATCTGTCCATCTTTTTTTGTATACTGGGGTTGTGCAAAAGAGACAAAAATTTTTTTGTAATTCCGTGAAACGACAAAACTTCACACAAAGAATTGCAGCGATAGTTGTGTTGTGTTACAATGAGCAGAGAAGGAGAATGAACTGTGCGTAATAGTAGATTGGACCGTATACTCTATATCCAGCAGGTGCTGGTACAGGGCGGTGTGCTGAACAAACAGCAGATGGCTGACCGCTTCGGTGTCAGTGAGAAAACCATCCAGCGCGATCTTGATACCCTGCGCAATCATTTTGCAGACAGCGAGCCGCGCCGAGAGATCTTATACAACTCCGCAAAGGGCGGCTATCTGCTGGATGACACACTTTCACGCTTCCTCACCAGCAGCGAGATTCTGGCAGTGTGCAAGATCCTGCTGGAGAGCCGCTCCATGGTCAAGGAGGAGATGTTCCCCATTCTGGACAAGCTGGTGCAGGTGTGCACCCCGCTGGACCGATTGAATCAGGTCAAAGATCTCATCAGCAACGAACGCTTCCATTACGTTGAGCCGCAGCATGGCCGGAAGTTTATCGAGAGCCTGTGGGAGATCGGCACGGCAGTAGAAAATCACAATGTTATGGAAATTACCTACTGCCGCACCCACGACGGCGAGACTCGTGTGCGCACCATTGAGCCGGTGGGCATCCTGTTCAGCGAGTATTATTTCTATCTGGCAGCGTTCATTGAGGGCATCGATAAGGACAAGCACTTCCAGAACCCGCAGGACAATTCCCCGACGATTTACCGCATCGACCGCATTCAGAACTATAAGACCCTCGACCGACACTTTGCACAGCGGTACACCGACCGCTTTCAGGAGGGCGAGATGCGCAAGCGCATCCAGTTTATGTACGGCGGCGAGTTGCAGACCATCCGGTTCGAGTATACCGGGCCAAGTTTGGAATCCGTTCTCGACCGACTGCCCACTGCAAAGGTTTTGCAGGTAACGGAGAAGGGCTGGATCATAGAGGCTGAGGTGTTTGGCACAGGTATCCAAATGTGGGTGCGGAGTCAGGGAGACTATGTGCGGGTACTGGCAGAACAATAAACGCATTAGGAAAGGAGAAAAATAAAATGGCGGTGCCTTTTATCCTGCTGGGTGGTGCGGCGTTGGCCGGCATCACCGGTGCTGTAAAAAGTGTATCTGCTCACACAAAAAATGCAAACGCAAAGCAGATCGTTGCGGAGGCACAGAATATCTATGACGAGGCGCGGGAGATGCTGGAGGAACAAAGGACCTGCACAGCGGAATGCCTGAAACGGCTGGGAGTGCTCAAGGTAGATATCTGGTCGAAAGAAATGAATGATTTTATCCGTACGTTCAGAGCCTTCAAGAATGTCCGGATGGAAAGTGACGTGGCCGGGGATGAACGTCTGAAGCTCAAGTGTCAGGGAACAGAAAACCTGAAAAATATGGAAGTTGCTGCTTTGAAGGCAACGGAGATTGCGCGGGCAGGCGTTGCTTCTCTTGGCACCGGAGTGCTGGCAGGCATTGCCTCCTACGGCGGAGCGATGATGTTTGCATCTGCATCAACAGGCACGGCCATTGCAAGTCTGTCCGGCGTGGCAGCGACCAATGCAACGCTGGCATGGTTTGGCGGCGGTGCATTGACCGCAGGCGGTCTGGGCATGGCGGGCGGAACACTGGTTCTCGGCGGCATCGTTGTCGGGCCGGTATTGGCAGCCGCAGGCCTTATCATGAATGCCAAGGCGGATGAAAATCTGGCCAGTGCAGAAGCCACGGCGGCGCGGGCCGAAACGGCGGTGGAAAAGATGGCTGTTATGACAGATTTTATGAAAAAGACTGCAAGTATTGCAGAAAACTATTCGGACTTTCTGGTACGCTTTCGCAGTGCATTTTATCCGGTAGTAAATGAGATGAAATATATGGAACAGCGCACCAGGCAGAAGCAGAAAAAGATGCTGTACGATTCGGACGATGAGAAAATCGATTTCAACAGCCTGACCGAAGCAGAGCAGAAAAAGATTCATCAGGCATGGCTTATGGCACAAATTATGTGTTCAGTACTGTCAGAACCGCTTCTGACACCGGCCGGGGAACTGGCTTCGGAAGCACAGACAACTCTGCAGAACGCAAGGAATGTGTATCCGGCATTCGCACAGGGAAGGTACGGCTTCTGATGCGCCTGTAAAGGAGAAAGAAGGATCGAGCTGTGAGAAGCAGGGAAGAAAAAAATCTGGAAGGTCAGGCTGGTGCATTTGTGGGCAATGCGGCCTCCCAGAATGTACAAATGGGAACCGATACGGCCATTGACTCTATGAGGGAGCTTTTGTACAAGGCAGGAAAGATTTCAAAAGTAGGCTTTGAGCAGTCCAAGGGAAATCTGTTTGAGTACATTGAGGCAGCAAAGCTGCAAACGAATATGGCAAACTGCGGCGAACGCTTTGACCGGAACCCAGTGACGGATCTGGCGGCAGGTCGGGGAGGATACGGCGGGCATACGGCACCGGATGACTTCCGTATGCAGAGGAATGGCCGAATCGTAGGGCAAGGACAGGCAAAATACAATAACAGTGCCTGGCGAGCTGCGCAGAATTTTGTAGATCCGAAGTATACGGATATGCAACGCATTGCACCAACAGACCAGATGGCAGACATTGAGAGCTGCCTGCACAAAATGGCTGAAAACGGTGAGATTTCAAAAACGGCCTACGAGAATGCGGTATCCAACTTGATGAAGAAGGGCTTGACAGATCCGTCCACTGGCATTGCATCAGGAGGCACAACAACTGCGGAGCTGCAAAAGCTGCGTGGCACAGATGGCAGAGTTTCTCAACAAGCGGTTCGGCAGTATGCGGCTCGCTTTGAAGGAAAGCAGCTAGCGCGGGAGGTCGGTACAGCGGCATCGAATATGGCGGTGGCAACCGGTGTTATCACAGCCATTGTGTCCGGTACACAGAATTTGTTTGAGGTGCTGCAGGATCGCAAAACGCTCGACAATGCGTTGGAAGAGGTAAAAGCGGATACTGTCAGCGGTGCACTGCGCGGTGGCGAGACCGGCGTGCTTAGCACGGTGATCCGCTTTGGAGGCCGGAAAGTGGCACTTCCGGTGCTTTCGGATTCAACCGCAGCAACAGTCATGGCGGGCGGGCTGATAGATGGAGGCGCAGCACTTTATTCCTACGCAAAAGGAGAGATCACCGGGCAGCAGCTGCAGGGGGCTTTGGCAGATACGACGGTAAAGTCGGTCGCAACGGTCTATTTTACCAAAGCGCTCGGACTGGTGGTCGGCACGGCAAATCCGTTTGTCCCGATGGCGGTCTATACGGCAGCAGCTTATGTGGTGTCCTGCACACGCGCTATTGTGGAGCAGGCAGAGCTGAATGCGGCAGAGTACGATCGGATGACGGCATTGCTGAAGGAATCAACGCGGTTGGAACAGGAATATCACCGTCAACTGATGGATTTTATGAAGCAATATGAACAGCAGCAGCGTACCCGACTGAACAGCCTGCTGGATGCCTTCGCGTACCTTGCGGATGATGATACCAACTACGAGCGTGCGGTATATGCCATTTTGAACTATGCAGACCAGACAGGTCTTGCACTGCAGCATAGAGATTTTGACGCGTTCCGCGCAGCAATGTGCTCCGAGGAAGAATTTGTTTTGCGATGACATATGACATGAATAGTATAAAACATTCTGAAAGGAACGATGAATCGTGAAAGTGGAGAAAAAACAAAGTCGGGAAAGTGTTCTGGATAAGGCAAAGAAGCTGGCGATTTCAAAAGCGGTAGACCAATATGCAGAAAGTTACGAGGAAAAAACAGGCAAAACAGTGAATGCAGAGGCATTGAAGTCGATTTTTATACAACACGCAGATGTTGTAGAAGACGTGATGACGAAAGGGGACTTTGAAAAAAAGATAAAAACGGCGGTGGATACCGTTGATGTTGTGGAAAAGATGGCGCGGATACAGGATCTCAATGGAAATGTAGTACAGACCAAAGAGCTTGTAAAAGACAAAAGTGCCTTGCATGTGTTGTTCAGTCCTGACAGCATTGACAGTAGAGGCGATTTAAAGGAGGAAGGCAAGCAGGCCATGCAGGAACTGGTGGAAATGCATGACCTGACCAATCCGAAAAAATTGGGCGAGTTTCTGGTAAAGTTGTACATTGCGCAGATTGAGCACTTCGACGAGCGTTTTGAACTACTGGAAGACCTACATCTGAACGACTACAGCAGTCGGCTGATGGATGGCAAAACGTATCTGGAACGCTATAAAAGGGCACAGGATGAAACGAATCAAGTTTCCTACCTTGAAAAGGCGGACGATGCGTTTATCAAAGCAATCCACCGGTTTGAAGGTGCACTTCGCATTTATGTGAGCGATGTGAAGAAGATCGTGCGAGGACCTCGTTTTATCAGGAGTATCAAGCTGACAAAACTGGACGGAGACATGAAAAAAATCCGGGGTATGCTTGAGACTATGCAGGAATTGGTTGCGCTGGAAAACCTGGTCGGCCGCTGGAAAAAAGAACCGCAGGATGATATCCAGCGGGAATATCAGAATTTCTTTGATGAGGTGATCGGTGCAAATCTTCCACTCCTGCAGAATTACTGTAGAGATGAAGATGATATGTTTTGGAAAGACATTGAAGAGAATGGACGGACCATTCTTTTAATGGAATAAAATAACACAACAAGTAAAGGAGTAGTACAGTATGGGTAACGGCAGAAATGACATGGAAAAAGAACAGAGCGCTCTGTTTGCGACAGCGGTTTCTTTGGGTGCAGCACTTTTGGGCGGCGGTGCAAAGCTTGCGCTTGACAATATGAAGGCTACGAGCGTTGCACTCATTGATTCCAAAATCAGTGATAACGAAGCAAAAAAGAAAGAGCTTTCCAAGGGTCTTGGCTGGTTGACCAACAGCGAAGAAATCGAAAAGATCAACCAGGAAAATGCAAGACTGCGTGCAAAGAAAGAGAAAAAATAAATTTTGTGTCCGGGGCTAAAGTGCAAAAAATGATTTTGACAGAAACTTTCTGCCAAAAGTCCACTGCACTTTCAGGTTATTACAATCCTGGTCGATTGCACATACAATACAAGTATCACTTCACAAAACGGAGGGTACTTGTACTATGGTGGACTACGCCGACATC